>Ga0326511_10000066_pt1 | contig 76330 bp, 64 predicted proteins | sample 0_2496_0518_D_FD_203701 | JGI IMG/M metagenome (GOLD analysis project Ga0326511, IMG submission 203701) | Bovine rumen microbial communities from UC Davis, California, United States - 0_2496_0518 | ecosystem: Host-associated > Mammals > Digestive system > Stomach > Rumen | place: USA...
CCTGATAATGGACACTTTCGCAGCGATGGCACTGGCGTCATTGCCTCCTACAGCCTCAGTGATGAAGGAAAAGCCACGTGACCGTCATGATTTTATCATCAGTCGTAAGATGGCATCACAGATAATAAGGGTTGGTTTGACTTTCTTCCTGATACTGATAGTCCTATTATACCATTATGAACATAATGGCTGGTCACCTTATGAACAGAGCCTGTTCTTTACCATTTTCGTGATGCTCCAGTTCTGGAACATGTTTAATGCCCGTGCTTTTGCCACAGGTGACTGTGCCTTGAGGATAAAAGGATGTCGTGGCTTTATTCTTATTGCCCTTCTGGTGTTCTTCGGTCAGTTGCTGATTGTCAGTTTCGGAGGAAGGATGTTCAATGTGACCCCATTATCTTGGAGAGATTGGCTCATGGTTATTGTTGCCACATCTTTTGTATTATGGATTGGAGAGTTATGCCGTTGGAAAAAACTTAAGAATTTTCTTGGTTTTTTAAGCACATAATTGTACCTTTGCATCATCGTAAAGCTTAAAACAAATGAAAACAAACAGATACTGCATCTTATTGGTCGGATGCCTTGCCTTGACTCTGATGGCATGTGGCGGGAAGAAGAAAAGTGAGAATATCATTACGGAGCGTGCGGAAGTTCCTAAACCACAGGAACCTGTCCGCCTGCAGCCTTATTCTGATAGCAGGGATATCAGTTGGATAGGACGTCAGTATCATTTGGACATCAATCGTCAATCCAGTGATTCACTACCAATGGTGAAAGATGAGATAGGACAACAGTTTGTGGATAACTATATTACATTGGTCGTGTCCCGTCAGGATGGCAGTCAATTCTATCATCATCGTTTCAGTAAGAAAGATTTTGACAAATATCTGGATGATGATTATCGGAAGACAGGTATCTTGGAGGGATTGGTTTTCGACAAGACTGACGGTGACTGGCTGGAGTTTGCAGCCAGCGTATGTCATCCTCAGACGGATGAGTATATCCCTTTGATAGTACGTCTTTCCCGTATGGGTGAACTGTCCATTAAACGTGATACACAGATGGACACAAGTGCCGTGGAGGAAGAGGAGAAAGACGAGGAAGAAGGCGTTTGATATAATATCAGCATTCTTTGTAGAAGGTTTCCCATTGTTGGGAGAATGTCAGCATGTCGGGCATAATGATGTCCGCTCCTTTACTCGTCAATTCATGGTCAGGCAGTGGTCCGGTATTAACGGCGATAGTGAAGCATTGTGCTGCAACGGCAGCTTGCACTCCTAGTGGCGCATTCTCAACAACGATGGTCTCCCAAGGATTGGTGTTCACTTTCCGCATTCCAGCCAGATAGGGGTCTGGGGCAGGTTTCCCGCATTTCACGTCATAACTGGTAACAATCAAGTCTTGCTGGATCAGTCCTGGGAAGTCTTTTGTCAGTTTATTTAATAAGGTGTGCTGACCGCTTCCCGTTACCACACAGATTTGGAGACCGCAGGCTTTAATTTGCCGCATGAGTTCTTCTGTCCCTTCCATTTTTGGTGCTGGTGGGCATTGACTGAAAATGGATGCTTTGAGTTCATAGAGTCGTTGTGCCTCTTCGTCGGTGAGTTCACGGTGCCATTGTTGGCGCGCCTTTAGTTTGATGGTTTCCACACCCCGCATGCCCTCATAGAGATAGGCTTCGCTTTCGTCCATCTGAATGCCTGCAGCAGCCATGGACTGGTGCCAGGAAAGAGCATGGTTACGCATAGAGTCGTAGATGACACCATCCATGTCGAAAAGTACGGCTTTGGGACAGAAGTGTCCAAAGCCGTACTTCTTTAAGTATAATTGAATTGCTTTCTTCAATTCTTCAACTCTCCTTGGCAAGACGCTCTTTGATAGCCTTTGAGTCAGCCTCATAGCCTGGTTTGTCGAGCAGGGCAAACATATTCTTCTTGTATGCCTCTACACCGGGCTGGTTGAATGGGTTAACTCCCAATACGTTACCACTGATGCCACAGGCAATCTCGAAGAAGTAGATGAGCTGTCCGATATAGTATTCGTTCAGTTTGGGAACGCTGATGCGGATGTTGGGCACACCACCATCCACGTGAGCAAGACGAGTGCCGAGCTCTGCCATCTTGTTGACCTCATCAACACGCTTGCCGGCAAGGAAGTTCAAACCATCCAGATTCTCTTCATCGCTGGGGAATAGCAAGCTACGGTTAGGCTCCTCAATGCTGATGACAGTCTCGAAGATGGTACGCTCACCATCCTGGATCCACTGACCCATAGAATGCAGGTCGGTAGTGAAGTCACATGATGCAGGGAAGATACCCTTCTTGTCTTTACCCTCAGACTCTCCGTAGAGTTGTTTCCACCACTCAGAGATAAAGTGGAGTTTAGGCTGGTAGTTCACCATAATCTCTATCTTCTTGCCAGCACCATATAGACCGTTGCGGACAGCGGCATACTGGGCAGCGAGGTTCTCCTCGAAAGGAACGTCCTTGCCACAGGCTTTCTCCATGTCAACAGCACCCTGTACGAGTTGCTTGATGTCGAAACCGGCACATGCGATAGGCAGCAGACCTACAGGAGTAAGTACGGAGAAGCGTCCACCCACATTATCGGGAATGATGAAGCTCTTATAGCCTTCCTTGTCTGCACAAGTACGAGCGGCACCACGCTTAGCATCGGTAACGGCAACGATCACGTCTTTTGCCACGTCCTTGCCCATCTGTGCCTCACACTGTTTCTTCAACAGACGGAAAGTGAGAGCGGTCTCGGTGGTTGTACCAGACTTAGAGATATTGATGACACCAAATTTCTTTCCTTTCAGGTATTCAGTCATCTCAGAGAGATAGTCCTCACCGATGTTGTTGCCTGCAAAGAGAATGGTAGGATTCTTCTTGTCCTGAATCAGCCATGCGAAAGAGTTTCCTAATGCCTCGATAACGGCACGGGCACCTAAGTAGGAGCCACCGATACCGGCAACAACTACTACCTCGCATTTCTCTCTGAGGGTATTGGCAACAGCCTGTACCTCGTCCAGGAAAGCAGGAGTGATACTGCTGGGAAGATGCAGCCATCCTAAGAAATCATTACCAGGGCATGTGCCCTCTTCTAATGCCTGCTGTGCGGCTTTTACTTTCGGTTCGAAAGCTTTTACGGCACCTGCTTCCAAGAAACAAGCAGCCTTCGTGATGTCAAGTTTAATACTCATAGTTTTATTGTTATCTAAATGAATCTGTTAATAGCTTGATTTCAATTTGTGGGGAGATGCGCTCATAAAGGATATTATAAACAGCATCCAGAATAGGCATGTTTACATGACAGTGGCGATTAATCTCCTTCATACATTTGGTACCGAAATAACCCTCAGCAATCATCTCCATCTCTATCTGTGCCGACTTGACGCTGTAGCCTTTTCCGATCATCGTACCGAACGTGCGGTTGCGTGAGAAATTGGAATAGCCTGTCACCAAGAGGTCGCCCAAATAAACACTGTCAACGATGTTACGCTCAATGGGGTGTACCACTTTTAGGAAACGTGCCATCTCCTGTACGGCATTCGCCATTAACACCGCCTGGAAGTTGTCACCGAACTTCAGTCCGTTGCATATACCTGCTGCAATAGCATATACATTCTTCAAAACGGAAGAGTATTCTATGCCGATGACATCCGTAGAGGTCTTTGTCTTGATATAGTCACTTGCCATGATATCAGCAAAGGCATGAGCTTTCTCACGGTCGGCACATCCTACAGTCAGGTAACTGAGACGTTCCAGTGCGACTTCCTCTGCATGAGAAGGTCCACCGATACATGCGAGATTCTCGTAAGGTACGTCATATACCTGATGGAAATATTCTGAGCATACCAGATTCTCATCGGGAACGATGCCTTTGATGGCTGTAATGACAAACTTGTCACGGATACGGGTCTTCAGTTTCTTCAGGTGACTCTTCAGGTAGGGAGATGGCGTGACAAACACCAATGTGTCATACATCTGCACAATCTTGTTGAGGTCAGATGAGAAGAAAATCTCGTCGGTATTGAAGTGGACGCTCATCAAGTAGGCAGGGTTATGGCCTAAGCGCTTGAAATCGTCAATGCGGTCATCACGGCGCATATACCATCCAATATGGTGTGTATGTCCCACCACAATCTTGGCTATTGCTGTAGCCCAGCTACCGCCGCCAATGATGGCTATCTTCCCACAGTCGTACATTATTTGTTTGCTTTGTCAATCCAACCCTGCACTTCATCAACACTGGGCTTCTGCATTTCCAGTTTGTATTTCTTGACAATATCGCCCACTTTCTGTTGCAATCCTTGAGCCTTTTCTTCCTTGATATTTGAAACAAGGTTGAAGCCCGCTTTCCGGAGTACGGGAACCCAGTTTTCGGAGACTCCAATCTCTTTCCATTCTGCCACAGTACTCTGAGGAATCTTCTTCTCAGGTTTCATCTGGGGGAAGAACAATACTTCCTGGATGAAGGTCTTACCTGTCATCAGCATCACCAGACGGTCAATGCCAATACCAATACCACTGGTAGGGGGCATGCCGTATTGCAGGGCACGCAGGAAATCCTGGTCGATAATCATCGCCTCATCGTCACCTTTGTCAGCAAGTTTCATCTGCTCGATAAAACGCTCCTCCTGATCAATGGGGTCGTTTAGCTCAGAGTAGGCATTCGCCAATTCCTTGCCATTGACCATCAATTCGAAACGCTCAGTCAGACCAGGCTTGCTACGGTGCATCTTGGTCAGAGGCGACATCTCCACAGGATAGTCGGTGATAAAGGTTGGTTGGATAAAGGTACCCTCACAGAACTCTCCGAAGAGTTCGTCAATCAGTTTTCCCTTACCCATGGTCTCGTCAACCTCCATGCCTTTCTCTTTGCAGAAAGCACGAATCTCTTCTTCGGACTTACCATCACAGTCGAAGCCCGTTTTCTCCTTGATGGCATCAAGGATAGGCAGACGACGATAGGGCGCCTTGAAACTGACGATATTACCATCAATCTCACGTTCCGGTTTTCCGTTAACAGCAATACAGATGGTCTCCAGCAGTTTCTCGGTGAATGACATCATCCAGTTGTAGTCCTTATACTGCACATAGAGCTCCATGCAGGTGAACTCAGGATTGTGGTTGCGGTCCATTCCTTCGTTGCGGAAATTCTTGCCGATCTCATAAACACCCTCAAAACCACCGACAATCAGTCGCTTCAGGTAAAGCTCAGTAGCGATACGCATATACATATCCTGGTCAAGAGCATTGAAATGAGTGATGAAAGGACGTGCGGAGGCACCTCCGGCAATCATCTGGAGCGTTGGAGTTTCTACTTCTGTATAGCCTGCCTCGTCCAGTACCTTACGGAGGGTACGGATAACAGTGGCACGCTGGAGGAAGGTGTCTTTCACACCGTCATTGACCACCAGGTCAACATAACGCTGGCGGTAACGGAGCTCAGGATCCTCAAACTTATCATAAGCGACACCGTCCTTATATTTGACGATGGGCAGTGGCTTGAGTGATTTCGACAGCAGCGTCAGCTCCTGTGCGTGGACAGATATCTCTCCCGTCTGGGTACGGAACACGAAACCTTTTATTCCGATGAAGTCACCAATGTCCAATAGCCGCTTAAATACTTTATTATATAAATCTTTATCCTCTCCGGGACACAGGTCGTCACGGGAAATATATACTTGGATTCGTCCTTTGCTATCCTGGATCTCCGCAAAACTTGCCTTACCCATCACACGACGGCTCATCATGCGTCCGGCAATACAAACCTGACGGGGCTCATCGTCATCACGGAAGTTATCGCGTATGTCGGTAGAGAAAGCGTTGGTCGGATATTCTGCGGCAGGGTAAGGATTGATTCCCATTTGGCGCAGCTCTTGCAAACTCTCACGTCTGCCAATCTCTTGTTCACTGAGTTCTAAAACGTTCATAATTTATTTATGTATAATTAATGGTTGCAAAGGTAGTGCAAACTGAGTGAAAAACCAAATTTTATTTGAGTTTTTCCGAGGTGCAGCCTATTTTCGCTGGATTTTATTCAGCAAAGGTACTAAAATATTCTGATACAATTCCCATTTTAGCGTTTTTTTTCATTTACCATCGGACATACGTTAAATATTTGCTAAAAATACGGACAATATTTGGTAGGATGAGGAATTCTTCCTATATTTGCCCATTATTACTAACACATATGATTGAGAATAACTATAAAACCCAGGTAATAGGCGTTGATATTCGTGTTGACATGACTGTTTCCGCTTTAGTCAATATACGTGGTGAGATATTGGCACGTGAAGAGTTTGCCACGGCTGATTATCCCAATATCAGTGAATATGTGACGAAACTGGCTGACAGTATAGCCCTTCTGATGGAAAAAAGTGGGAATCCTGATGGGATACGCTCTGTCGGAATAAGTGCTCCAAGTGGAAATTATAATACAGGATGCATTGAGAACTCCCCTAATCTCCCATGGAAAGGTATCGTTCCATTGGCAGCCATGTTGCGTGACCGTTTAGGCTTGGCAGTTGCTGTCGATAACAATGCGAATGCCATCGCAATGGCAGAGCATGCGTTTGGAGCTGCTCATGGTATGAAAGATTTTGTCTTGGTCAATCTGGGAAGCGGTATGGGTAGTTGTATTTTCAGTCACGGAAACATCCATCAAGGTACCAATGGGTTTGCTGGTGAGATAGGTCATACGACTTATGCCTCTGGCGGGCGGCAGTGTGGTTGCGGGAAACAAGGTTGTCTGGAAGCATACACAGCATCTAAGGGTGTATTGCAAACCGCACAGGAAGTGTTGTCAGAAAGTGATGACCCCTCTTTGATGCGGAGTGTCCAGAAGTTGACGGTTCGGTTGATTATAGAGTTCTGTGATCAAGGCGACCAGCTTGCCATAGAGGTGATGCGGCGTACAGGGCATGCCTTGGGAGTCGGTCTTGCTAACTATGCCTCCTTGTTTAATCCTGAGGCCATCATCCTGTCAGGTGTCGTGTCCAGGGCTGGGAAGTGGTTGTTAGAGCCGGCAAATGACGCTTTTGAGACTCATGTGTTTCACAACATGAAAGGGAAAGTCAAATTGCTGAACTCTTTTAATGAGGACAAAGACCTGAATGTGTTGGGAGCCAGTGTTCTTGCCTGGGACGTGAAGGAATATTCTCTGTTTAAATAATAACGATTACTACTGATGAGTGAAAATATAGTTAAGCGGCATGTTGTCGGTGTTGACGTGAGTACAGATATTACAACGTATGGCATTGTGGATGTTCAAGGTGGGATATTGGCAAAAGATACTTTCTGTACTTCAGATTATCCAAATGTGAATGAGTATATTTCTGTGCTCAGTGATAAAATTATCATGCTTGTGGAGCAACATGGAGGGTATGAGAGTGTCCGTTCCGTAGGCATGAGTGTTCCCAGCGGTAATTTCATAACAGGTAGTATGGAGAATGCTCCCAATATGCCGTGGAAGGGTCATGTTCCATTGGCAGCCATGTTGCGTGACAGATTGGGCTTAGCAGTCGCATTGGGTAACGATGCGCATGTGGCTGCAGTTGGAGAGAAAGCCTTTGGTGCTGCTCATGGGTTGTCTAATTTTATCCTAGTATCGATTAGTCATGGTGGACTGGGCAGTTGTATTTTTCTTGACGGTCATCCTCATCTGGGTGCAGAAGGGTTTGCTGGAGAGTTCGGTCATATGTGTGTGGATGAGAATGGTCGTCAGTGTAGCTGTGGGCATCGTGGCTGTTTGGAAGAATATGCTTCAGCCCGAGGCTTGGTACATACATTCCGTGAAATCATGGAGGAAGAAGGAAGAGGCGAAGTGCTGAAAGGTGTCGATGCGCTCACCCCACAGATGATTGCTAAAATGTGTGAACAAGGTGACGAGGCAGCTATTGAGGCATTTCATCGCACAGGACTCGTCTTAGGAAAAGCATTGGCTACCTATGCCTCTTTGGTAGATCCTGAATCCATCATACTGACAGGTGACATGACTGCCTATGGCAAATGGATGATGGATGTCATGAAGGAGACTTTTGAAGCCAATATTTTCCAGAATTTGAAAGGTAAGGTTAGTCTGGTCATCTCACCCTTGAATAATAGTGAAAGAGATATCTTAGGTGCTAGTGCCCTTGCCTGGGAAGTGAAAGAATACTCCTTATTCAAGTAGATATATAACTTAATTATTACATTTACTCATGGAAGAAGATAATATCAAAACAAGAGTCGTTGGTGTTGACATCAGTAATGAACTGACCACCTACGCGGTTGTTGACATCAGGGGGAACATTATCGCTGAAGATAGTTTTGTGACTACGAACTATCAGGACGTGAACAATTTTGTCTCAAAATTGAGTGAGGATATTGTCACCATTGTAGAGGCGAATGGAGGCTATGAGAAGATACGCTCCGTGGGAATCAGTTCACCGAGTGCCAGTTTTATTACAGGCAATATAGTAAACGCCCCCAATCTGCCCTGGAAAGGAGAGATTCCATTGGCAGCCATGATGCGTGACCGCCTGGGGTTGGCTGTTGCTTTGGCGAATGATGCACATGTATCGGCTTTGGGTGAGCATGCCTTTGGGTCTGCACATGGAATGAAGGACTTTATCGTCATTAATCTTGGTGTTGGATTGGGAAGCTGTTTCTTCTCCAGCGGACATGAGCATCAGGGCTTTCAAGGCTTTGCTGGGGAGATTGGTCACACCTGTGTCGTAGAGAATGGTCGTGTCTGTGGCTGTGGTAAGTCGGGTTGTCTTGAGGCTTATGTTGGGGCAAAGGGCATTGTCCGTACAGCAACGGAGATGATGGAAGAATCTGATAAACCGTCTCTGATGAGAGATTTAGAGAAATTGACACCACGAACGATAAAGGAGTGTTGCGACAAGGGTGACGAGATGGCGATAGAAGTATATCGCCGTACTGGTCATATGTTTGGTTTGGGATTAGCCAACTATGCCAGCATCGTCAATCCTCAGGCAATCATTCTGACGGGAGGTATCTCTCATGCGGGTAAGTGGTTGCTGGGACCTACTCGTGAGTCGTTTGAGGAAAATGTGTTTGGTAATATGCGTGGCAAGGTGAAAATCATCGTGTCAAAATTGGACGACCGTGAGCGTGATGTCTTAGGTGCCAGTGCCCTCGCTTGGGAAGTTCCTGAATATTCACTTTTTAAATAATGAACGTAGAAAGAATCAATCAGATTATCAATAGTAAACCGAATTTGAGTACAGCCCTCGGGATGGAGTTTATCTCCACACCCGAGGACGATACTTGTATGGCACGTATGAAAGTGGATGAGCGTAACCGCCAGCCATTTGGCTTCCTAAGTGGGGGAGCATCTCTTGCTTTGGCAGAGAATGTGGCTGGTGTGGGCTCTTCTGCTCTCTGTCCTGATTGTGCCTGTGTCGGTATAGAAGTCAGCGGCAGTCATGTACAAGCGGTCAGTGAAGGCGATATGGTTACTGCCTATGCCCGCTTACAGCATCGTGGCAGTACCCTGCATGTATGGCACGTGGAAATCAAGAATACTGCAGAGGAGTTGATATCCACCGTCCGAGTAACGAACTATATCATTAAAAATCGTAAATAGTATGCGGAGTTTCGCCCTTTTCCGTTTGCCCTATCAACAGCAGCAGACGCTGGTGATGCAGACATCGGGTGAGCCTCTCGAAGTCACTTCGTGTGCGGAACTAAGTGGTAAGGGTGGATTTGTTATCGCTCCTTTTGCCTCTTCTGTCGAACGTCCTATCTTGTTAATACGCCCTGATGTGGTGACGCATGATATTCCTTGGGGACAGTTGGAGACAGAACCGACCATTGCTTCGCCGTCAATCTCTACCGATCCTCGGACAGACTATCATATTGATTTCTCCAATTTCCATGCCCATCTGGAGAATCACGATTTCTCTAAGTTGGTACTCTCCCGAAGCATCTTCATTCCTGCTGATAGTACGGCATCACCGGTGGAATTATATCAACGTGCTTGTGCCAGTTATCCTCGTATGATGATTATTCTGGTCTCGACACCCACCAGTGGAATGTGGCTGGTGGCAACCCCGGAAATCTTGTTGTCGGGTGGAGATGAGGAATGGAACACTGTTGCCCTTGCAGGTACAATGCCGTTTAGTGAGGAAGTGCTGTGGAGCGACAAGAATATCCAGGAACAGCGTTATGTGGCGACATATATCACAGAGCAATTGGAGCAGTTCACGTCAGACTTTAAGGAGAGTGGACCTCGTACTATTCGTGCCGGACATCTTGCTCATCTGCGTAGTGACTTCCAATTTAAGCTGAACAATAGTCAAGGTATTGGTGATCTTATCCAAGCACTTCATCCGACACCTGCCGTCTGTGGGCTTCCCAAGCAGGATGCCTTTCATTTCATCCAACATAACGAGCATCATGACCGTAGTTACTATAGTGGTTTTATGGGACCATTACAGGTGGAGGGAAAGACCAACCTTTTTGTGACTCTTCGTTGTATGGAGATTTTCACTAACGGCTATCGGCTGTATGCCGGTGGTGGTATTTTGAAAGATAGTCAGGAGGAGCAGGAATGGCAGGAGACGGAGATCAAACTCGATACCATGCGTAATATAGTTCATAGTTATTAGTTCATAGTTCATAGTTGTGATGTATAGTAATAAAGATCATATAAACATACTCACTGCCTTGTTGGTGGCACATGGCATCCGTCACGCCATTGTATGTCCGGGTAGTCGTAATTCTCCTATCGTACACAATCTCAATGAGTGCCCGGACATCCATTGTTATCCGGTGACCGATGAGCGATCAGCAGGATTCTATGCGTTGGGTATGGCGCAGGCTACCGATACTCCTGTTGTCGTTTGTGTCACCAGTGGTACGGCATTGCTCAACCTCGCTCCGGCCGTTGCAGAGGCATATTACCAGCATCAGTCGCTGGTCGTCATCTCTGCCGACCGTCCTGCGGCATGGATAGATCAGTTAGACGGACAGACCCTGCCACAGCCCGATGCTTTGGGACGATTTGTGAAAAAGGCAGTATCGTTGCCCGAGCCACATGATGAGGAAGAGCGTTGGTATTGCAACCGCTTGGTCAACGAGGCGTTGATGGAGTGTCATGCTCCTGTTCATATCAATGTACCTATCAGTGAACCACTCTTTGAATACACATGGGAGCATCTTCCTGAGGAGAGGAAAATAGAACGTACACCTGCTGATATCCAACCGCATACATTGTCACACATCTTGCGTATGTTCATGCAGGCAAAACGTCCCATGTTGGTAGCTGGTCAGCCTTTCAACCCACATATGGATGAAGCGGTGTCCTTGGTAGAGGATGATGAACGCTATGTGCCTGACTTTGTGCTCTATACCGGTGGAAGTATCGTTAGCAAGCGATGGAAACGCTTCCTCCGTAAGGCGAAGGAAACATGGATGGTAAATGAATCGGGGGAGGTGACGGATCCCTTTATGAACCTGACCCATGTCTTGATGGGTGATCATGCTGTCGTAGCTGACCAGATACGGTTTATGTTAGAGCAGCAACCGCACCCATTCGTACAGTTGTGGAATGAATTACTGGAACGTGTGCATCGCCATGCATTGGCTTATATGCCAGCCTATTCTCAAATGGCTACCGTGAAATACTTCAACTCTCAACTCTCAACTCTCAACTCTCAACTTTCATCCCTCCACTATGCAAACAGTACCGCAGTCCGTCTGGCAAATATTTATGCCTGCCATCCATTTTATTGTAATCGTGGTGTCAATGGTATTGACGGCTCCTTGTCCACAGCTGCGGGCTATTCCCTTGTGACGGACGACCTTGTGTTCTGTGTCATTGGTGACCTTAGTTTCTTCTACGACCAGAATGCATTGTGGAACCAGAGTTTGCGTGGAAACTTCCGTATCCTTCTGATGAATAATGGTAAAGGGGGAATTTTTAATATGTTGCAAGGCTTGGAACAGAGTCCTGCACGTGACAAGTATGTTGCTGCCGAGCATCATACTTCCGCAAAGGGGATCTGTGAACAGAATGATGTCGTTTATATGAGAGCCGAGAACATGGTGGAGATGCAGGACGGTATCGATAGGTTGCTCCAAGAACAGAGTGACCGCCCCATGCTTTTGGAGGTGTTTACGGATGCCGCTGAGGATGAGCGGGTATATAGGGACTATTATATAAAATTGAAGAATTGAAATATTGAAGTTTATGAGAGAATGGAAAGAGATTAGGAAGTTCGAGGAGATCCTCTTCGAAGAGTATCATGGGATTGCAAAGATTACCATCAACCGTCCCCGTTATCGTAATGCCTTTACGCCCAAGACGACATTGGAACTGTCGCAGGCTTTCGCCCTTTGCCGTGAGATGCAGAACATCCGTGTGGTGTTGCTGACAGGTGCCGGCGACAAGGCTTTCTGCTCGGGTGGAGACATGCATGTCAAAGGACGTGGCGGGTATGTGGATGACGAGGGGGTACCTCGTCTGAGTGTCCTTGACGTACAGATGCAGATCCGTCGCTTGCCGAAACCTGTCATCGCCATGGTCAACGGCTATGCCATCGGTGGCGGTCATGTGCTGCACTTGGTATGTGACCTGACCATCGCTTCCGAGAATGCCATCTTCGGACAGACAGGTCCGAAGGTTGGTTCTTTTGATGCTGGTTTCGGTAGCAGTTACCTTGCCCGCATCGTAGGACAGAAGAAGGCACGTGAGATATGGTTCTTGTGTCGGCAGTACTCGGCAAAAGAGGCTGAGGAGATGGGTATGGTCAATAAGGTGGTGCCCTTCGACCAGTTGGAGGATGAGTGCGTGGCATGGGCTGAGGAGATGATGGAACGCTCACCCATCGCTCTCCGTATGATCAAGGCTGGTCTGAATGCGGAACTTGACGGACAGGCTGGTATCCAGCAGTTGGCTGGTGATGCCACGATGTTGTATTATTTCCTTGATGAGGCACAGGAGGGTGGTAAGGCGTTCTTGGAGAAACGTAAACCAGATTTCGACCAATATCCGAAGATTCCATGAAGATAGAGATAGAGGAGCGCGTGCTCCATTTCAAGCAGCCGGCAGGTACCAGTCGGGGTGTATATACCGAGCGTTGTATCTGGCTGGTTAAGATGACCGATGGTGAACGGTTCGGAGTAGGGGAGTGTGCTCCCTTGCCCAACCTCAGCTGTGACGATATACCTAATTATGCTTTGATGCTCCGTCATTTCTGTGATGACATGGAGCGGACGGGTGAGCTGGATACAGAGGCGATGCGCGACTATCCCTCCATGCTCTTCGGCTTGGAGACAGCATGGTACTCGCTCAACGCTCAACACTCATCTTCCAACTCTCCACTCCTATTTGACTCTCCTTTTGCTCGTGGCGAAGAGGGCATCCCTATCAACGGACTGGTATGGATGGGAACTTTCGAGGAGATGCGGGAGCGCATCGAGGAAAAATTGACACAGGGCTTCCGTTGTGTCAAATTGAAGATCGGTGCCATAGACTTCGATGCGGAGCTTGCCTTATTGAAGAAAATCCGTGAGCGATTCGGTCCCCGGGAGATCGAGCTGCGGGTGGATGCCAATGGTGCCTTCCCTTTCGATGAGGCTTTGTATAAACTGGAGCTGCTCTCGCAATATGCCCTGCACTCTATCGAGCAACCCATCAAGGCAGGACAATGGGGGAACATGGCGGAACTCTGTCGTGAGTCTCCTTTGCGTATCGCCTTGGATGAGGAACTGATAGGTGTCAATGACCCAGAACAGAAACGGCAGATGCTGAACATCATCCGTCCGGCATATATTATCCTGAAACCATCTTTACATGGAGGTATGACCGGTGTTCGTGAGTGGGTGGACATCGCTCGTGACATGGGAATCGGCTCATGGATTACCTCTGCCCTGGAGAGTAATGTCGGGCTGAATGCCGTTGCCCAGCTTGCCGCTGACATCTATGGTCCCGGCATCCGCATGCCACAAGGACTGGGTACCGGTCAGCTCTTTACCGATAATATTCCCATGCCTTTGGAAATACGTGGTGACCAGTTATGGATCTCAGCGAATTCTTAACCGAGTGGCATAACGACCGTCCGACAGTACTGGTGCATACCAGCGGGTCGACAGGTAAGCCGAAACCTTTGCTTGTGGAGAAACGGCGCATGGAGGCTTCGGCACGTATCACGTGTCAGTTTCTGGGACTGAAAGAGGGTGACACGGCATTGCTCTGTATGCCCCTCGACTATATTGCGGGAAAGATGATGGTGGTACGTGCCTTGACTTGCGGCATGCGATTAGTCAGTGTGGAGCCGAAAGGTTGTCCAGAGTGGGACGGTCCTGTCGATTTTGCGGCGATGGTACCCTTGCAGGTATGGAACCTGTTACAACAGACTCCCGAGCGTCTGCTGCAGATTCGTCATCTGATCATCGGCGGTGGTGCCGTCAACGATGAGTTAGCGGCGGCATTGAAAGACTTACCCAATGCTGTGTGGAGCACGTATGGGATGACAGAGACACTGTCACATATCGCCCTCCGGCGGCTCAACGGACCTGAACGTAGCGACTGGTATACTCCTTTCGAGGGAGTTGATGTGTCATTGAATGAGGAAGATTGTCTTGTCATCAATGCCCCTGCCGTTCATGACGGTCTCCTTGTCACCAACGATATTGCCGAGCTCACACCTCTCCCCTCTCCCCCCTTACCTCAAAAGTTTCGTATCCTCGGCAGAAAGGATAATGTGATCTGCTCGGGAGGAATTAAAATACAGATAGAAGAGGTGGAACGGCTGTTGCATCCGCATCTTCACGTACCATATATGATTACTAAGGCACCTGACCAACGACTGGGTGAGCAAGTCGTCCTACTCACTGAGTCGCATGATATTCCAACTGTTCAGGATATTTGCCGTCAGGTACTTCCTAAATACTGGCAGCCTCGCAAGTATCTTTCTGTCGGTCATCTCCCCATGACAGAGACAGGAAAACCCGCTCGTGCGGAAGCGGAACGGTTGGCAACCCGGTAACATGAAATTAAAGAAGTACCTTCGCAAGGATAAGTAAATGAAACGACTCATAAACATGTGATGAAACGAAAAAGTATTTTGACAACATTGTTGTGCATGGCAGCAGTTGTAATGAGTGGGAACCCTGTGGAGATTCAAACAGGGGAAACGACAGTACGGTTAGAGTTCTACACCCCCAGAACAGTGAGGGTCCTGAAGTCGCCTGCAGGTCATAAATATGACAAGCAGGGGCTCGTGGTGATAGCGAAACCGGAGAATGTGAAGGTGATTCAGAAGGGCAATACCGTGAGTAGTGAAGTACTTACGGTGGTGATGGACTCAAAGACAGGTGCTCTCACTTTCTCTGCTAAGGGTAAGACGCTACTCCGCGAGAAAGGGGCTGTTACCTTTGAGCCACGGACAGAAGGACCGGATGCCGGTAAATACCGTGTGACGCAGACTTTCCAACTCGACAAAGACGAGGCTATCTATGGTCTTGGCACTATCCAGAATGGCAAGATGAACCGTCGTGGTGAGCACAAGTTGATGGAGCAGTCTAATCTGGAGGACTTCCAGAATGTCTTACAGTCCATCAAAGGCTGGGGCATCTATTGGGACAACTACTCCCGTACGCAGTTTGATGACGACCCAGTGAAAGGCATGTCGTTCTCGTCGGAGGTGGGAGATTGTGAGGACTACTATTTCATGTATGGTGGAAGTGCGGATGGTGTGATTGCACAGATGCGTCATCTCTCAGGTGATGTTCCGATGTTCCCCTTATGGACTTACGGCTTCTGGCAGTGTAAGGAACGCTACAAGAGTGCAGCCGAGGTGCTCTCGGTGGTCGACAGGTACCGTGAGTTACAGGTGCCACTTGATGGTATCATCCAAGACTGGCAGTACTGGGGCTCGAACTACCTGTGGAATGCCATGGACTTCCTCACGGAGGAGTACGCTAACGGAGAGCAGATGATCAGCGACATCCACAAGAAGAACGCCCACTTCATGATTTCTATCTGGGCAAGTTTCGGTCCAAAGACCAAGGCATACCGCCAACTGGATGAGAAGGGACTGCTGTTTGATTTTGAGACATGGCCCCAGAGCGGACTCACAGGATGGCCGCCACGTATGGACTATCCGTCTGGTGTGCGCGTCTATGATGCCTTCTCACAGGAAGCACGGGATATATATTGGCAGAATTTGAAAACGCTCTTCGATAAAGGAACGGACGCATGGTGGATGGATTCTACCGACCCTGATTTCTTCAATCCGAAAGAGTCTGACTACGACCACAAAGCCGGTCTAAATGGTACATGGCGTTCATTGCGCAATGCCTTTCCATTGGAGACCGTCCGGGGCGTTTACCAGTCGCAGCGTAAGACATCAGAACAGAAACGAGTATTCATCATGACACGCTCAGCCTTTGCGGGACAACAGCATTATGGATCAGGACTGTGGAGTGGTGATGTCGCCTCCTCATGGGAAATGCTTCGTAAACAAGTACCCGCAGGTTTAAGCTATTCTTTGACAGGCTGTCCTAATTTCAATACGGATATCGGTGGTTTTTTCTGTGGGTGGTATAATACCAAGGGTGCTAATACAGCGCCACAGAACCCTCAATATCAGGAATTGTATATCCGTTGGATGCAATATGGACTCTTCTGCCCTGTGTTCCGCAGTCATGGTGCAGATGCTCCTCGTGAGATATGGCAGTTCGGAAAGAAAGGTGAGATGGTCTATGATGTCATAGAGAAAATGATACGCTTGCGTTATCGTCTGATACCTTATTTATATAGTACTGCTTGGCAGGTGACATCGAACAATGAAAGTTATCTTCGTCCACTGTTCTGTGATTTTGCCACAGACAAGAAAGTGTGGGACATGACTGACGAGTTTATGTTTGGACGCAGTATCCTTGCAGCCCCAATTCTTGATCCGCAATATACTCAGGAGCAGATTATCCGGGAGGATGCCATGACAGGATGGGACAAGAAGAATGTGAAGATGGAGAATGGCGAACAGATGGTGGACTGGAGTGCCTCTAAGGAAGTAACGAAATACTTGCCGAAAGGTGTCCTCTGGTATGACTTCTGGACAGGTAAAGCCTATCAAGGTGGACAGACGCTGACGCTTCAGACCTCACTCGAACATGTACCGATGTTTGTGCGTGCGGGCAGTATCTTGCCTCTCGGACCGGATATGCAATACACGGGAGAGAAACAATGGGACCATCTTGAGATTCTACTCTATCCTGGTGCAGATGGTGACTTTACTCTTTATGAGGATGAAGGTGACACGTATAATTACGAGCATGGTATATACACGACCATATCCTTCCATTGGAATGACCGCACTCGGACATTAACAATCGGTGACCGGCAGGGCAACTATCCAGGCATGCTTTCTACTCGTAAGTTCACGATTGTCTTGCCAGATGGAACGTCAAAGACAGTAGACTATACCGGGAAAGAACTGGTTTGCTCTGCAAATGAAGGCTTTAATTGACCCATTTAAGGGCTTTAAATGATGTGAAAGTGGGCTTTAAGTGATAAAAAGGAGGATGACATCCTCCTTTTTATTTATTTTGCGATGTATTTTTTCCCGTTCTGAATATAAATACCGTGTCGTGGATTCGTCACTTGCTGCCCTCTAAGGTTATATGTACGTCTGTTATAAGAATAAGACTCTTTCTTTACTTTTTGAATAGCGGTGATTCCTAGTTCTTTCATGGCTTCCTTGATGCCCTCCATCATATAACTGTTATAAATCGTTTTGGTTGAGCGATTGATAATGGTCATCTGGTTGTTGCCAGTACTGTTGGTATCCCATGCAAAGGGGACGATACCTCGTTCCATGCAAATCTTGTTCATGGTCTTGTAATAATACTTGATAGAGGCGTTGTGTTTTTCCTGGCTTTCATTAGTACCACTGATGTTCGTACGCCAGATTACACCATATTCACCGTTAATCACAGGAATGCCTTTATCGACAAACGAGGTCTTCAAACGGTCAGCAAGTTTAATCATGTCACTCTCCTCACCATAGGTGGCATTATGCTTTGATCCGCTGACATGGTTAGCACTTCCCCAATAATAGAACATGTTGCCCCAACTCTCATCTTTTTCCATACCCCAAAAGTTCCAAGGGTAATAGAAATGTATCTCAATGGCAAGCTTGTTGCCAATAGGGTCTGTCGGCATCTTATTGGTCATCCAATTACAGGTCTTATCAATGTCTGTAGAAGGTCCCTGTACCACTAATAGTCGCTTGGCGTTATTACCTCCTGTAGCACGGACGGCGTCTATGAAAATCTGTTCATACGAAACCAGTTGCGTGACGGTAGCCTGGTTCTCTACATTTGGCTCGTTAAGTCCTGCGAAGATAAGATGTTCGTCATAGTCCTTGAACACATTGGCAATCTGTGTCCAGATAGCTCTTAATACCTCTTCGTTCTTTGTCTTTGCAGAACCTGTCGCGTTGATATTCCTTTCTAGCCAGCCACCGTCGTAATGATCGTTTAATATGACATAAAGTCCGTCTTTCACGCAATAATCAACAATCTCCCGTACTCTCTGCATCCATGTGGCATCTATCGTGTAATCTTGTGCATTACTGATATGTCCCCATACCCATGAGCATGGTATTCTGACAGACTTGAAACCACAACTCTTCACATAGTCTATCACCTCTTGTGTGGTCTCTGTTCCTTGCCACATTGTTTCTGATTCCAGTCCACCGTCATTGGTGAACACTTCTACTGCTGGGCGGTTAGGAGTCTCCCACGTAATAGCATAATTACGCGCAGCCTCCATGGTGTTCCCAAGGTTCCATCCGGGCATCATCTCGGAAGCAATCTGAGTGGCTGTCTTGTCTAGACAGGTTTGGGCAAATGCTTCCCAAACTAATAATAAACACGTGCATGTCATCAATAGTCTTTTCATTTTCATTATTTCTTTAGTTTAAGTTTCTGACTGCAAAAGTAAGGATAAATTTTGAAGATTCAGAACTTTTCAGTAAATCTTGCAACAGATTAGGTATACATTTAAAACAAATGCTACCGCTAAGCAGATATTCTATTGCCCACATGAGCATGGGCTTGATATACGTACCCTGCAAGGTCTTGGTACAGGACGGTTGTTTGTGAAAATTCGATTTTTATTTTGTTGAAAAAAAGTTATTTTTTATCTTTGCAATGTTTTCCACATCTTTACAGGTGTGAGGAATCATAACAGCATAGATAAATAATAACAAATTAACTAATTAGACAATGAAAGGTAAAAGTTTTTTAGTGACAGTCATGCTTTTGTGTGGTATGGCTGAGGTACATGCCCAGCAGGCTCAGTTCTGTAGGAATTTCGCTGACTATGAGGCTGGAAAATGGGAGAAGGTGAGTAGTCTGACTTCCAACAAAGACAAAGTCTGTGAGTTGAAGTTCAAGGACAACGAGTTCAGATTTAGGACTGGCGAGAAGGATGTTGATAAGATCCTGAAGAAAGAGGCGCTGGTGATGAAGTATGATGGGCATCTCTATGTGAACTGCCGTAACCTCGATTGTAACACTTTCTCACTCGACTGTAGCAACTATGCACAGGCTTTCCGCTATGGTGGTAACAAACTGTTGTTTGCTGCCTATAAGATTAACGATGGTGCCCTGCTGGCAAGTCTGGCAGCCGATGTCGTGGGGTTCGCCACCCCAGGTGTTGCCGGAGCTTCTATCTTGGTAGGTTCAGAAGTCGTGTGGTATGCTACCAAGGACCTGAAGGGATTCCGTTGTTATCTGCTTGAGAAGAGCAATGAGGATGGTGAGGCGATGGTAGAGGGCTTGAACGACGAGTTTATGGAGAAACTCCTTGCCGATAATCCAGCCTTGCTTCGCCGTTATAAGGCAGCAGAGAAGAAGAGCGACCGTCTCTCAGCCTCACATATCATTCCCATCCTGAAGGAAATGGGGAAGGTCAAAGAGTAAGTCGCGGAGCGAAAAATAAGATTATACTATTTGGAAATACGACTGTCGGAATGAAAATCCTGCCAGTCGTATTTTTAAATAAGATATGCGTATTGATGTTTACTTCACACCAACTATCTTGGTCTTTGGTAGTTCACGGTTACGCTTGTTGACTACCGTTACTACCGACTGTGCAAGGTTGATGAAGGCGATGCCTGTTGCCGTATCGCTGTTGAGGGCAGCAGGTGTCCCTTGATCACCGCTGTCACAGATACCCTGTACCAAAGGAATCTGGGCGAGCAGGGGCACTTCCATCTCCTCTGCTAGTTGCTTACAACCCTCCTTGCCGAAGATGTAATAACGGTTCTCGGGCAGTTCGGCAGGTGTAAACCATGCCATGTTCTCCACCAGTCCGAGAATGGGTACGTTCACCTTCTCGTTACGGTACATGTCAATACCCTTACGGGCATCGGCAAGAGCCACCTGCTGTGGGGTAGATACGATGATGGCTCCAGTGATGGCAAGAGTCTGCAAGAGGGTGAGGTGGATATCTGACGTGCCGGGAGGGGTGTCGAGGATGAGGTAGTCGAGTTCCCCCCAGTCAGCATCAGCGATGAGTTGCTTGAGGGCGTTCGATGCCATACCACCACGCCACAGTGTCGCTGTCTCAGGAGATACGAAGAAACCGATGGACAACAGTTTCACGCCATACGCCTCAATCGGTTCTATCAGGTCACGACCATCCACATTGACTGCGTAGGGTCGTGCGTCCTCCACCTTGAACATCTTCGGCATCGAAGGACCGAAGATATCCGCATCAAGCAGTCCTACCTTATAACCCAGTCGTGCCAAGGCGATGGCGAGGTTGGCAGAGACGGTACTCTTTCCCACACCGCCCTTGCCACTGCTGACGGCAACGACATTCTTCACCTGTGGCAATAGCTTACCCACCTCAGGTCGTGGCTTTGACTTGAACTCAGTCTGGATGTCCACGACAACATCCTTGCCGCAATGGTATTTGATGGCAGCCTCAGCAGCCTTGACAGTAGATTTCAGGAAAGGATCCGTGTCACGAGGGAACTCCAGGACGACACTGACATGCCATGGCTCGCCCTCTTTCTCGGGGGCAGCGACCACAGGCTGGTCGGCAAGCATCTCACTTTCTATCAGGTTTTTCTTGGTGCCTGCATAGGTTACCGTCTGCAGGGCTTCTATGATCATTTGAGGATATAATGTCATTATAAGTGCTTTATTAAAAATTAATACCTAAGTTGACGAAAAAGCAACGGGTCTTGGTGTTGTCGAACTCATCTTTGGCGATATTGGCGAGACCGAGGTCATAACCAACCTCTACGTACATCATCTTATACTCCAGACCACATCCGGCACGCAGTCCGCCATCGAAACGTTTCATATTGTCGAAGACACTCTCTGATTCCCTGGTTCCATAGTTCTTCATCTTACCTGTAATACCCACGGACAGGTAACCGCCAAAGAAAGGCTGTAAGTAGAGGTCATCATCCATATTGATGCCATATTTCGCAACGATAGGCAGTTGCAGATAGCCCAGACGATAGGTCACCTTGTCACCATCTTGATGGGTCTTTCCTCCCTTCTCAGAATACAGCAGGCTTGCCTCCAACCAAAGGGGATGGTGCTTGGAGAGTTGCATGCCATAGGCAAAACCGATGACGAGACCTGTGCGGGGGTTGGTATCGAAAGCATTAGACTCACTGCTGGTGCTGGCAACATTCATACCCAAACGCAGACCATAGTACCGTTCAGTATCGTCACGGTTATAGCGGCTGCGCCCCCTGTTGGTTTCAAACTGTGCGAAGGATGGTATAGTAAAGGCTATGACCATGATTAATGTGATAATTCTTTTCATATTTCTTGTTTTATGGTTTGTATTTAGTCAATCCGGCATCCAGCCAGTTGATGTATTCTTGTATGTTCTCATCGTAGGAGCGAGAGGGACCGAGAGGTTTTCCTTCCTCATCCAGCAGCACATAGAAGGGCTGAGTGTTCGCCCCGAACTTCGTTGCCTGCAGATGACTCCATTTGTCACCGATGGTACGAAGCGTGCGTTTCTGTCCGTTTACTTCCACTTCAATAGGTTGGGGTAGTGGAGTCTTGTCGTCAACATAAAGCGAGATGAGCACATAGTCTTGTGTCAGACGGTGTGCAACGTCCTCGTTTGTCCATACGGCAGCCTCCATCTTACGGCAGTTGACACAACCGAATCCTGTGAAATCGATCATGACGGGCTTTTGTTGCTCCTTGGCAAAAGCCATGCCTTGCTCGTAATCTTTGAAAGGTGCCTCCACAACGGTGGTCTGTATGATCTTGTAGTCCTGGGTATACATAGGAGGTGTGAAAGCACTGATTGCTTTCAGGGGTGCTCCCCATAGTCCCGGTATCATATAGATGGTAAAGGCAAAGGACAGGAGTCCGAGGAAGAACTGAGGCACATTGGTGCGATGCTCCGGTTCGTCATGGGGGAACCGAAGCCATCCCATCAGGTAGGCTCCAAGGAGTCCGAAAAGGGCAATCCATATCGAGAGGAACACCTCCCTGTCAAGCAGTCTCCAGCCATAGGCAAGGTCGGCGACACTTAAGAACTTGAGGGCAAAGGCGAGTTCGATAAAACCTAATACCACCTTGATGGTGTTCATCCACCCTCCAGACTTCGGTACCGACTTCAACAGGGAAGGGAAGAGGGCAAACAGTGCAAAAGGAATGGCAAGTCCAATGCTGAATCCTAACATGCCAAGGGTAGGACCGAGGATGTTTCCTTGGGTGGATACGGCTACCAACAGGAACCCGATGATCGGTCCTGTGCAGGAGAAGGATACCAGTACCAAGGTGAATGCCATGAGGAAGATACTCAGCAGTCCGGTGGTTTTTTCCGATTTCTCATCTATCTTTGTCGACCATGAAGCGGGTAGCGTCAATTCAAATGCTCCGAAGAAGGAGGCAGCGAAAATAATCAGCAGCAGGGCGAAGAAGATGTTGAACCATGCATTGGTTGATAGTGCGTTGAGTGCATTGGCACCAAAGAGTAAGGTGACCAAGAGTCCCAAAAAGACATAAATAATGATGATGCTCAGACCATAGGTCAGTGCCTCACGGATTGCCTTTGACCGTTCCTTGTTACGTTTGAGGAAGAACGATACGGTCATGGGGATGATAGGCCATACACAGGGTGTCAGCAGGGCAAGGAAACCGCCCAGCAGTCCTGCAAGGAAGATGTACCATAGTGAAGTGTCCGCTGGAGTGTCGCTAAAAGCATGCAGTTCCTTGGTGACTGGTTGCCAGAGTGCGTCACCCCCTAAGTTAGGGGATAGGGGGACAGAGTCGGCATTAAAGGTCGTAATCGTATCATTCTGACCTTTCATCTTTATAGAATCGTTCAGACCCCTGTCGTCCCCTAACTTAGGGGACAATGTGATATTCCCAGTCTTCTTGAACTCCACAGAGGAGGGAGGCATACACATCTCATCATTGCAAGTGCCATACTCCAAGTAACAGTCAATGAGATATTTCTCTTTGGTGAACTTCACTTTCTGAACGAAGGTAGCGGTGTTCTCGAAGAAACGCACCTCCATATCGAAAAGCTTGTCAAACTTCTTCTGCTCATTACCTCTGGGCTTCAACTTTCCAATAGTCTCCACACCCTCCATCTTCACTTTGTTAAAGGTGGCAGGAATAGGACCTCCGCTTAATTCCGTGGAGTAGACATGCCATCCGGCATCAATCTTACCTGTGAAGATAATCTCTGCCTCGTTATTGGTGAGTTCTTTGAGTTGAGTGGTGAAATGCACAGGATCAACCATCTGTGCACTTGCTGAGAGCACAGAGACTAATACCAATAATAAAGCATAAATCCGTTTCATCGTCGCAAAGGTACGAAGTTTTTGGCTATTTGCCAAGAAATTTCGCATCAAGATAACTTTGGAAGGCATCTTTATACATATCTCCAATGGGCAGATAGGTGTCTGCATCCATGATGACACGGTTTTTGTTGACCTCCTGAATCTTCAGCAGGTTGACGATATAGGAGCGGTGGATGCGCATGAAATGGTCAGGCAGTCGTTCCTCCATTTTCTTCATGGAGAGCAGCGTGATTATCGGCTTCGGCTCTCCTTCAAGGTATATCTTCAGGTACTCACTCATCGCCTCAATATAGCGGATGTCGGCAATGGTGACCTTGACGATGCGGTATTCGGTCTTGACAAAGATAGTGTCGGACTCGCCTCCGCCCCCTCCCTGCTGGGGGAGGGGAGTTGTGGCATCCAGCCTCTCCTTGATGCGATTGGCAGCCCTTTGGAAATCTTGCAATCCAAAGGGTTTCAGGAGGTAGTCAACGGCATTGACCTTAAAACCCTCGACTGCATATTCCGCATAGGCAGTGGTGAAGACCACCATGGGGGCAGCCTGCAGCGACTTCACAAAGTCCATCCCATTGAGGTCGGGCATGTTGATGTCACAGAAAATGGCATCCACGGTATCCTGCTCCAGGAATTTCCGTGCCTCCAAGGCACTCTGGCACTGTGCAGCCAGTTCGAGGAAAGGTACTTTACCAATATAGGCAGCCAACTGTTGTAGCGCCAGCGGCTCATCATCAATAGCCAAGCATCTGATCATGTGAGTGGAATTTCTAGTTCAACATTATAAATGTCAGGTTCGTCCTGTATATTCAGTGTATAGTTTGTTCCATAAATTAAGTTTAACCGTTGTTTGACATTGGCGAGTCCTACGCCGCCTTTCTCCTCATTGGGCTTGTCAGCCTTGCTGTTACGGCAGGTGAATCGCAGCTTGGTACCTTCGATACCTGCTTTAACATGAATAAAAGAGGCATGCTGATAACTGATACCATGTTTAAACGCGTTCTCAATGAAAGTGATGAGCATCAGTGGAGGCAGTTCATAATCAGGAACCTCAGCAGGAAGTTCTACCTTTACCTCCACCTTGTCCGTATAGCGGAGTTTCATCAGTGTGACATAGTTGCGGATGAAGTCGAACTCACGGGTGATGGGCACTCCTTTCTTGTCACCCTCATAGAGGACGAAACGCATCATCTTCGACAATTCCAGAATCGTATCCTTCGCTTTCTCTGGGTCAATATCCACTAAGGCATGGATATTGTTGAGTGTATTCATGAAGAAATGAGGGTTGATCTGGTATTTGAGGTATTCCAGCTGCTGCTCCAGATTCTCTTTCTCCAACACCATTAGTTGTTTGTCGTCATGCCGTGACTTGAAATAGAACTTGATACCGATGTTCATACCCATCATCAGAATCAGAACGATGAGAGCCACGATGTCATGCTCTCCCAGGAAGACGGGAGGACGGTGCTGGTCCCTCGGTCCATGATGCCTCTTGGGGTGCGCCTCTTTCTCAAAGGGTGGGGGCTCATGGTCGAAACCTTCCTCATGGGGAGGCTGCTGATGCCTGTCAGCCATCTCGTGACGCTGATGAGGCGGATAGAAGGGTTTCATGGGTCTGTTGCTGCACTGGTAGGTCACGAAGATGCCCATGACTACGGCGATAGCACAGAAATACAGGGCTCTTTTGTGTTTGTAGACCAATAGGGGTGCCAACAGGAAATTGTGAACCAGGAAGATGCATAGGAAGATGGCAAACTGCTTCCAGATCATGAGCACGTCACTCCAATAGAAAGTAAAGGAGTCATCGTTCACCGACCGCACATAGAGACTGAGCACTGGCACTGTGAAGAGCATGCCCCACAGTGCCAGGTATGTCAGATTCTCATGTTTCCGTTGTTCTTGCATCCATTTCATATAACGCAAGGAATAGGGGTTATATTGTGTATGATTACCATCCCTGTCCAGGACCTCCGCCAGGCATTCCTCCTCCTCCGGGCATTCCTCCTCCGGCATTATAACTGCTGATGGAGTTGGAGGCAGTCACACTGGCAGAACTGTTACCAGAGGTGAGGGTATAGCTGCTGCCACTCTTCAGGTCAGGAGTGCTGACGATGATGAAGTTGCTGCCACTATAGGAGATGGGAGGCATCGTGAAGGTATAGAGTGTCTTACTGCTGTCACTGATGCTGACCGTGCTGTTGGCTGATATGGAACCGGTAGCGGTGACGATACCCTGTGAGGTACTTCCAAGGTTGCCGTCCACACGTCCTCCGATAGCGAAGAGATATCCACCGGTGATGTAGAGCTTCTTCTGCTCATTGATGTCAATGCCAGCCTCTGCGCCATTGGCTCCACAGGCGATAATCGTGCCGCCCTTGAGATACATGTTGCCATTGGCATCGATGGCATCGTTGTTGGTACCTACTGCTACCACTGTGCCACCAGAGATGGTCATGTCACCTGTAGAATTGATGGCATCGTCATGAGCATATACCAGGACTGTTCCTCCAGAGATCTCGAGTGTGCCCTTGCTCTCCATACCCTCAGCGTTATTGCCACTGGTCCGTATCATGATGTCTCCACCTGAGATGACCAACGGACCGCCATATGCCACTTCGTTCTCGTCTTTACCTCCCATCTTGATACCCTTGGGTGATGAAGTGTAGACACTGGGCAGGTTGTCGGTATTTCCTGTATAGTTATGACTCTCTGTAGACCCATTACTGTAATAGAGTCCACCTTCTGTGATGATACGAATCTTTCCGCCAGTAATGTAGCCTTCGTAGTCTGCCTTGATACCCTTGCCGCCACTGCCGGTAGCCTTAGCAAACACTTCTCCGCCGTTCATATAGAAATTACCATCGCTGCCGATTCCTGCCGCCGCCTTGGTGTCACCACCATAGGTGAGTGTCTCGTCAACCTCCCAAGTACCGTTTCCTGTGGCAATGACAGTCGTACGTCCACCATTAATCGTGATGTCAGCGTCACCGTTGATAGCCTTGCCGCCATCTGCGGAAACCTCTACGTTGATGATACCGCCATTGATGAACATGTTGTCACCAGCCTTGATACCATTGTTCTCCGTGGAGTTCACATAGAGGTTGACACCTTTCTCTATGACGATGTTACTCTTGCCATGGATACCATTCTTGTAATTACCATAGACCTCCAGGGAACCATCGCCATTGATAAACAGTTTACCTTTGCTGAAGATAGTACCTTTGTGGTCTTCTGTCGTACCGTCAGAGAGTTTGTTGGTGCCTGTCAGTACCATGTAGGCACTGCCCTTTCCCTCCATGTCAATAGCCGTTGTTGTCGTACTGGTGATGTCGGCATTGTTGAGGTTCAGCTCGAAATTGGCACTCCCATTAATGACCAGTGAACCATCCGTCGTCGTTCCTGTCACTACATAGCAGATACCCTCTGTGCTGCCATGGTCGGTGGTTACCTGATGCCCGTCTATGGTAACTGTCACGCCCTCGACCCCGGGGTCTGTAGGACTTGACATGTCGATATTGACAATGGTCCCGAAAGTATGGTTGCTGAAAGCGTCACCCTCCTCAGGATACTGTGCCGTAGCCGTAGAGGTGGGCTCTGCCGTTGTCTTGTCGATAGCGATGGTGAAGGTGGACATCTCACTGTATGTTCCTGAGGAACTGCCGCCAGAGGAGCTGCCTCCAGAGGAATTGCCGCTGTTGTCGTTGTCATCATTACCAAAGATGTTCGTACTGTCATTGCTCAGCGGATCATCCGAGGAGCAAGCTGTTGTCATCGTCATCATTGTCATGGCTGCCATGAGCATGATGGGCATCATCGTCTTTTTCATATTCGTTACGTTTTAATTGTTTATACTCAGATTAGATGATGCAAAAGTAGACAAAAAGAGCCGGCTCGCGAAATTTATTCAGCGAACCGGCTGTTTTATTCAATGAAAAGTTAAAATCTCAGTTCTTCAAAGAACTTCAATTCTTCAATCTTTCAATTCTTCAATCTTTAGAGTCCCAAGCCCTTCTTAGCGGCATTAGCGGCATTGTCGATGGCACCGGCAGCCTTCTCCTTGGCAGCGTCCTTTACCTCGTTAGCCTTGTCGGTAGCAGCTTGCTTAGCCTCGTCAACCTTCTGGTTGGCAGCGTCAACAGCAGCGTCCTTAGCCTCAGTAGCGGCATCACCAACCTGCTCGAGCAGACCATTGACAACCTTGTCTGGCTCAACGTCAGTGATAGCAGATACGGCAGCGGCAACAGCAGCGTTCTCACCTACAACAGCCTTTACCTTATCGGCATTCTCCTTCAGGAATGTCTGTACTCTTGCCACATACTGCTTGGCAGCCTCAGGATTGGTCTTGATGAGCTCGGCAATCTTTGCCTTGACAGTGTCAAGAGCCTGCTGGAATTTGCTAGCATCCTTTGTCTCCAGGTTAGATGTCAGAGCGGCGATAGCGGCATCAGCCTCTTCGTCAGCAACATTTACTTCAACAGCAGTACTGTCAGTAGCTTCTCCCTGCTGAGCTTTGTTACCACATGCTGTGAAACCGATGGCAGCAACAGCCATCACTGCTAAAAGAATCTTCTTCATAACTTTCTCTATTTAGTAAAATATGTTTAGTGGTTTATTAAAACCGCGACAAATATACAACGAATTTCGTTTCGTCGTACTTTTCTTTTTAATCTTTTAACGTTAATTCTACCGGACAGTGGTCAGAACCCATGATTTCCGTGTGTATCTTGGCATCTTCGATACGCTCAAGGAGTCGCTGGCTGGTGACGAAATAGTCGATACGCCATCCTGCGTTTTTCTGACGTGCCTGAAAACGGTAGGACCACCAGGAATAGGTGACCTGCTCAGGGTAAAGGGTGCGGAACGTGTCAATGAATCCACTGGCAAGCAGCGTGCTGAACTTCTCACGCTCCTGATCGGTGAAACCGGCATTCATGCGGTTGGTCTTGGGATTCTTCAGGTCAATCTCCTCATGAGCGACATTCAGGTCACCGCAGAGGATGACGGACTTTTTCTCGTCGAGTCGCTTCAGATAGGCACGGAAGGCATCCTCCCATGACATACGGTACTCCAGTCGCTTGAGACCGTCCTGTGAGTTGGGGGTGTAACAGCAGACAAGGAAGAAATCATTCATCTCCAGGGTGATGACACGTCCCTCATGGTCGTGTATGTCAATACCAATACCATATTCCACGTTTAGTGGCTGATGTTTGGTGAAGATGGCGGTACCGGAATAGCCTTTCTTCTCGGCATAGTTCCAGTAGGAGGTATAGCCCTCAAACTGCAAGTCGAGTTGTCCTTCCTGCATCTTTGTCTCCTGCAGGCAGAAGAAGTCGGCATCCAACTCCTTGAAGATATCGCTGAAGCCCTTGCCCTCGCAAGCCCTCAGCCCGTTTACGTTCCATGAAATAAGTCTCATATTTAATTAGTCTTGTTTCGTTTCCTTATTTTTTCTTTAGAGACATTGAGGCGCTTTGTGTATTCTGTGCTTATTTCGCCTTGTCTTTTAGATGCATTTGTGAATGTTTCAGAAGCATTTTGTTTTAGAATGACAATCTGTGTAATATTGTTAAAGGTGTATGCTGATGTGTAATCCAACCGAACATATAATAATAGTTTATTGTCGCTTAGTTGTACGGGTGTAACCAGTACATAGCCGTCGGGGGTCATCAATAGCGCAACAAGGTGCATGGTCGCACCCGTGGGTAGCTTTGCCCAGCTCTTGTCCATCTCTGCTTCAAGCACCATTGTGACAAAGGCATCCTCGTTTTTTATGAATGGGTAGACCTTTGGGTAATCCTGTATCCAAGCAGCATGAAAAGGCTTGACGATGTTGATGTTTGATACAGTGGGACATACATATGTGGGTATTTTGGCACTTGTACATTTTTTGAACTCTGCGTTGACAAGGTCGCCAAATCGTTTACTAATGGCATCGTTCTCGGCTTTGTCTTTGTAGAACGTTGCCGAAACCCATAACGGTGCTATGTATTCATCGATGATGCGCGGCAGCATTCCAAAGGGATGGTCTACCACCGTTCGGGGCGGAATATTCTCTTCCTGTGTGCCATTGAAAGTGCGTTCGATAGTTCCAATTCTTACAAGTGCAGAGAAGTCGGTGTAGTAGGCAGGTTTGACTTCGTACTGCCGTTTCGGTCTCTTCTCATCTTTGTCCGGTTTGTGTCCCCCCCCATGGGAGCCGCCTTTTCCGCTGTTGTTTGGACTATTCCTGTTGACAGACTCATTCACATTTCCACTTTCGTTTTGGCTTCCTGTTGCTTCTCTTTTTTCAGGGGTGAAAGTGACGGGTATGGCGACTCTTGCCCTTACGTCTTTGTTGTTGACTTTTCCAGGTATCCATTTGGGCATGGAATTGATGATGCGTAGTGCCTCGTTGTTGAGTGCCTCATAGGATGTACCTTTTGAGACCTTGGCATTAGATACTGTGCCATCTTTCTCTATGACTATGCTGATGATAACCCTGCCACCTTGCTTGTTGGTCTTAGCTTCCTCTGGATATTGGATTTTTCCACGAATATAATGGTGAAGAGCTTTGTTGCCACCAGGGAAGGAGGGGGGTACTTCCGCCAAATCATATATATGGTTGGGATCTTTGTTTTCAGGAATGGTGATTTTTGTCTGGTCGCTTCCGCCCTTGCTCCAATAAGTAATTGCCCGTTCGATAGTGCCTTTCGGTACGGTGCGACCGTTTACAGTTTCCTTGATGGCTACACGTGTCCAGTTGTTCTTTTGATCGTAGGAATAGGTGTAGTTGGTGGTTGTGGTGTTCAATCGGCGCACATGTACCCACTTGTTATTACAGGTCCATGAGGTAGTTGTAATTTTAGTAATGTCGCCCTTTTCGTTATATGAGATGCTAGAACTCGTTTCGATGTATTCTACTTCGTCCATACCGTCGAGCGAGTAATACTTGGTGGAACTTAGTAATCCCTGTGTGTTATAGAGGAATTCCGAGGCTTTAACATCAGTGTTGTTCATGTACATCCACAGCGTGAGCCGTCCCTGAAAATCGTATTTTACTCGCTCGTCGCTACCTACACTGGCAGCATTCGGGCGGCCTTCAAGGTCGTACTCCATGGCAAGCATCGGGTCTTTTGTGAAACCTTGGAGCGACTCGTGTAGTTTGCCGTCCTTCTCTTCGAAATACACCTTCTGCCATTGCTTGCTCAGACGGTTTTTCTGGTCATATTCATAGGTTATGACATCACGATGTTCAATAGGGTGGTTGAAGTTAGCATTGTCGTTCCATTCGCGAAAGACATAACCGGTGCAGATATCTCCATTGAACAGAAAACTGTAATGTGTGTCAGGATACTTCTTGCCAGGGTTCATCTGATCGACCTTCGGCGAGACGATTCTCGTGAAGTTGCCCTTGCGGTTGAAACTGATGGTATCAGTGGTGTGTCCATAGGTGTAGTCTGACTTTACGTTAATCTTCTGTATCACCTGACTTACCTGTCCACGCAGGCTCATCTGCTCAGTTCCCGTTTTCAGTGGGGCAAAAAAGGTGTCAAAGGCGATGTGACCGTCTCGTGCTGTCGAATACGAAAGGATGGGATTGATTCTTGCTGCGATATCGCCATTCTGCGCCTCCGACTTGATGGTCTGTAGCAGACTTATCAGTAATGTGGCTATAGGCAACGATAGTTGTTTGTACTTCATAATATATAAGTTAATAGTTGTTGTAAGATGATTGCTATTTGTGTTGCAAAGGTAATGCAAACCGAGGGAAAAACCAAAAGAAATGAAGATTTTATTTATGTTTTGCATTCTTTCAATCTTTTGAGCCCCAAAATTTGAGGTACTTTGTCAGAATATTAAAAAATAGACTATGGATTAGCGGCAAGAATTTCGGGGCGGAACTCAAAGTGCATCGTGTCATAGTGATACCAGCGTCCTCCCCATATAAAACCATGTTTCTCGAAGATGAGTACTAACTCCTTGGGGAAACGGTTGGCATAGACAATATGGTCGGTCTCGCTTTTCTTGGGATTCTTCCAGAGCCAGTAGTCACTCTTGGTAACACCGATGTCTATTGTCATCCCATAGGAGTGGGCACTCTGGCGGTTGGCACCTCTTACCTTACGCCATAGGAAGGTACCGGATGACTTCAGATAGGGATGTAGTTCCGGGTGTTGCTCCAGTTCCTTGGCGATAGCACGCAGACTGTCAGCGGCACCGTTGTTCTTGGTGAACAGTACCTTTCCTCCAAACCAGTCTACACTGACGAGGTTCTTTCTTACCTCAGCCTCTGACGCTCCATATATCTTCTTGAACAGGGGCTCACAGCGACTGCGCCCTGCGTCTTGCAGGTATTCCGGTGTCCATGAATTCCTGTCATACTTAAAGGCAAACATATCCTCCGGGTCACTGTCATCCAGTTTCTGCAGGAATGTTTTCTCCCGTCCGTCATCATACAGCAACTTCGTGCCGTCAGACATCAGCAAATAACCATTCTCATAACCCTTGACGAAGTGAGGATAAGTCTTCATCAGAATCATTGCCCCTTGGGGAATCGGTTGTTGTGCTGACGCAGAGACAGCGGTAAAAAGGATGACAGCCATCAATATCTTTGAGGTCAGTCTCATAGTTCTTCACTTTAATGATTAATCATGTGATTTGTCATTCTCGTTTGCGAAGGTACAAAATAGTGAGGAAACTACCAAAGAAAAACACAATAAATTGTACGGTAGACCTCCCCTTCTTTTTGCTGAATAAGTGCAATGTTCATAGGAGTATTAATGCAGCAAATCTTTTGGGAGTTGGTCCACTTAGTGAGGTTTCTGTGTTATTACTCTTCATCAAATATTAAATCTAAGTCATTATGACCATTGAGAAGTTGAAGGAGTTCCATGTCGATTAAGCTGGCATGAATGTTCATGTAGTTCTCGCGCGCACGCGCGCATAGATAAAGTTTTTTACCCTTGCAACCGTTGCCACCTTGCAACACTACTTGAGAATCAGCGTGTTACGTGTGGCAACGAGGTGACAAGGGTGACAACGAATGGCTTTTTTGCACCTAAAATGAGTAAATAACACGTGGAGGTGCCGCCTCCTCCTTGCGAAGCCCTGGGCTCCGTGGGTCGAAGGTGCCGCCTCCGAGGGTCGAAGCCCCGGGCTCCTCCTTGCGGAGCCTAGGGCTTCGTAGGACAGGGGAGCAAACAAAAAAGGAGTGCTTGCGGCACTCCTTTTATCGTTTTGAAAAATATTGTCGTTTAGAATTTCGCCATCTTGATGGCTACCACGGCGCACTCGTCGCCCTTGTTGCCTAAGCGACCACCAGCCCTGTCCTTAGCCTGTTGCATGTTCTCTGTAGTCAGAAGACCATAGACAACAGGGATGTTGTTGGTGGCATTCAGACGTGCGATACCTTGTGTCACACCCTGACAGATATAGTCGAAATGAGGGGTCTCACCACGGATGACACATCCAAGGATGATGACAGCGTCGTAACCGTCGTTAAGGGTCATCTGGCGGGCACCGTAGATCAGTTCAAAAGAACCAGGTACTGTCTTGACGTGGATGTTCTCAGGAAGTGCTCCATGTTTCTCAAGGGTATTCACACAACCTTCCAGCATTGCCCCCGTAATCTCAGAGTTCCACTCCGACACCACGATGCCAAAGATCATGTTAGAGGCATCGGGCACCTTCTCTACGTTGTATTCTGACAGATTCTTCGTTGCCATTATTTAGCAGATGCACGTTCGATATACCCGTCGATGGTCTGGTACTGCATGGAGTTGAAGTACTTCTCCTTCACTTCCTGATACAGCTTCAGAGCCTCGTCCTTCTTACCCTGACTCTCCAGAATCTCACCAGCCTGGATGAGGAAGGTGGGTGACAGAGAGTTGTTGTCAGCCATAGAAGCAGCCTTCTTCAGATGCTCCACAGCCTTGTCGAGCTGGTTGAGGTTAGCGTATGCGTTACCCAGTGCACCCTCTGCGGCAGGCGAGATCATCGCGTCACCCTTGCCACTGAAACTCTCCAGTGCATTGACAGCCTCCTGCCACTTGCCCAGGTTAGCCTGACAAAGACCGATGTAGAGTTGTGCCAGGTTGCCAGCATCGGTAGAGCTGTAGTCACTGGCGATTTTCTGGAAACCGGTGAGTGCCTTGTCAAACTGCTCGTTAGCGAACAGCTCCTGACTCTTGGCGAGTTCTGTGCTTGCCTCATTCTCACGAGGAACGAGATAGTAGTTTTTGAAAAGGATAGCGCCTACAACGATAATAATCACTGCACATACGCCGATGATGATAGCCTTCTTGTATTTCTCGAAGAAAGCCTCTGCTTTGCTTGCCTGTTCCTGAAGCTCAGGAGCGGCCTGTTGGTTTTTGTTTGCCATTATTCTTGTTTCTTTTTAATAATCGTTTATAAATCGGGTGCAAAGGTAATAATTTTAATTGATAATTGATAATTGATAATTGATAATTTTTTGTTTTTAATGATTTTTCGTACCTTTGCAGTCAAATGATACTTAGGAAACTCTCGATACTCAATTATAAGAACATCCGTGAGGCAACATTGCAGTTGTCTCCGAAAATCAATTGTCTGATCGGACATAATGGGGTGGGTAAGACGAACGTGCTGGACGCAGTGTATTATCTGTCGTTCTGTCGCTCTGCCTCCAATCCCGTTGACTCGCAGGTCATTTGTCATGACGAGCCATTCTGTATGATAGAGGGTGTTTATTCTGAGAATTCGGAGTGTTCGGATAATTCCGATTACTCAGAAGTCATCTCCTGTGGCATCAAGCGAGGACAGAAGAAACATTTCAAGCGTAACAAGAAAGAGTATAAGAGGTTGTCGGAGCATATCGGACTGATTCCCTTGGTGGTCGTCTCCCCCTCTGATACCTTGTTGATAGAGGGAGGCAGTGAGGAGCGACGCCGCTTGATGGATATGGTCATCTCACAATATGACCGTTCCTATATCGATGCCTTGTCACGGTATAACAATGCGCTCCAGCAGCGTAATATCCTCTTGAAACAAGAAGACCCAGCCCCAGATCCTATGCTCCTGCAAATCTGGGAGGAACAGATGGCAGAGGCGGGTGAGGAGATCTATCGCCGGCGTGAAACCTTCGTACAGGAACTGGTACCGTTGTTCCAACAGTTCTACGACCAGATATCCTCAGGGCGTGAGACGGTAGGGTTGGAGTATATCTCGCATTGTCAGCGTGGACCCTTGCTGGAGGTCATCCAGCGTGACCGCCACAAAGACCTTGCCGTAGGATTCTCGCTGCATGGTATTCATCGTGACGACTTAGTGTTTACCTTAGGCGGTCATCCCATGAAGCGCGAAGGGTCACAGGGACAGAGCAAGACCTATGCCATCGCCCTGAAACTCGCCCAGTTTGACTTCCTCAAACGTACTGCCTCCCAGACAACTCCCTTACTGCTGCTGGATGATATCTTCGATAAGTTAGATGCAGAGCGGGTGGAGCAGATCGTACGGCTGGTGTCTGGTGATGCTTTCGGACAGATATTCATTACCGACACAAACCGTGACCATTTAGACCAGATACTGCGGAACAGTGCGCTGGACTATAAGATATTCGAGGTGGATAACGGTGAAATAACAGAGAAGGATGTTTAAGCGGAACATAGAGTCACTCAAGGACATCCTGTTGCGCAACCTGCGGGAACAGGGGTTGGAGACACCATTGATGCAGAAGCGCCTGGTGGAGGCATGGCCTGAGGTGGCAGGTCCTGTCGTTGCCCGTTATACCCTGAATACCTATATCTACAACCAGACACTCTTCGTGAGGTTGTCGAACCCTGCCCTCCGCTCTGATTTGTCGATGATGCGGGGGGAACTGGTCAAGAAACTCAATGACGTAGTGGGTGAGCAGGTAATTACGGATATCCGCTTCAGCTGATTACCTCTTCTATCTGGTCATGCCACCTTCTTGCCAGTCTTCTGGGCAGGTGTCTGCGGGAAAGCCTTGTTCTCACGGAACACTTTCAGCGTCTCCTTGATGGCAGGGTCATCCTCATTGATATACTCTACCCACGCCTCCTCACTCATCATGTTATAGACGATACGGCTGTGGATATAGCGTTCCAAGAGCTTATGAGAGCGTTGTATCATGAGGTTACGGCGTTTCAGTCCGTTCTTCTCGCCATAGGAGGCAAACTTCTCGACCATGTTCTGTTTGACGAGGTATTTCTCCAAGTCCTTCAGACTTTGATATTCTTTCAGCTTGTCCCGGTTATTATCCGTATAGTCATAGGCAAACTGGATAATCAGTCCGCTCAGTGATGCCTGCTTGTAGTAGGATGTCACATCGGTCGTATCCTCAGCAATGAAGATGTCAGGGGTGATGCCGCCACCACCGAATACCTGACGACCGATACGTGTCTTATAGGCAGGACCCGTATGCTTGATACTGTCCTGCGAGAAGAACTCACCGTGCTGATAGCGTACCATCAGGTCCTCCTCATAGTCCTTGTTGTCGCCAGAGACATAGGGTTTCTGGATACAACGACCGGAAGGAGAGTAATAGCGGGCGATGGTCAGGCGGATCATGGACCCGTCATTGAAAGCCATCGGCTTCTGTACCAGTCCCTTGCCGAAAGAGCGTCTGCCGATGATGGTGCCACGGTCGTTGTCCTGAATGGCACCGGCAAGAATCTCACTGGCAGAGGCAGAGCCCTCGTCAATCAGTACCACCAATGGTATCTGCTGGTAGGAGCCACGACCGTCACTGCGGTATTCCTGCCGGGCTTGCTTGCGTCCCTGGGTATAGACAATCAGCTGCCCCTTGGGCAGAAACTCATTGGCAATCTGTACGGCAGACTCCAGGTAACCACCCGTGTTACCACGCAGGTCGATGGTCAGGTTCTCAAAACCCTGTTGCGAGAGTTTGGCAAGGGCTATCAGCAGTTCCGGATAGGTGTTCTCACCGAAGTTCTTCAGACGGATATAGCCCGTCTTCTCGTCGAGCATATAGGTTGCTGTGACACTCTTGGTGGGGATGTCACCACGTGTCACCACGAAGTTACGGATGGTTTTCTCCCTGCCACGCATGATGCCCAGTTTCACTTTCGTGTCCTTCGGACCTTTCAGCCGGTGCATCGCCTCCTCGTTGGTCAGGGTCTTGCCAGTAAACGGCTTGTCATCAACCATCACGATCTTGTCACCGGCAATCAGTCCTGCACGCTCAGACGGTCCGTTCTTGATGACATTCTGCACATGCAGTGTGTCATGACGGATGGTGAACTCAATGCCTACACCCGAGAACGACCCCTTCAGGTCGTCGTTGGCAATCTGCATGTCCTTGGCGGAGATATAGACAGAGTGCGGGTCGAGTTCCGCCAGGATCTGTGGCATCGCCTTCTCGACGAGGTCGTTCACATTGACCGTGTCCACATACTGGTCATCTACCAGTCGGAGCAGGTTATTCAGTTTGTTGCTGCCCGAGTTGATAATGCTGAGGCGGTTGCCAGAGAAATGGTTGGCATAGAAGGTACCGATCAGGATACCCACTACCACGCTGACAGCCATCAGCAAGGGCATAAAACGGTTATTTTTCTTTTCGTTCATCGTCATCGGGATTTAGATAGATTACTTCAATACCGGCACGCTTCAGCAGGTCGACACCATCTGTCAGACGGTATTTCTCGCCATAGACCACGCGCCTGATACCTGCCTGGATAATCAGTTTGGCGCACTCGATACAGGGAGAGGCGGTGATATAGATGGTTGACCCCTCGGAGTTGTTTGACGAGCGTGCCAGTTTGGTGATGGCGTTCGCCTCGGCATGCAGCACATAGGGCTTTGTCACGTTGTTCTCGTCCTCGCAGACATTCTCGAAACCACTGGGCGTACCATTATAGCCGTCGCTGATAATCATACCCTCTTTGACCACCAGGGCACCTACCTGACGGCGTACGCAGTAGCTGTTCTCTGCCCAGATGCGAGCCATTCGCAGATAACGAAGGTCAAATCTTTTTTGTTTCTCGTTTGATTCCATTTCGCTTTAGTAATGCGTCTATTGTCGGTTCCCCGCCACGGAAGCGCTTGTAGAGCGTCATCGGATGCTCCGTGCCTCCTCGTGACAGGATGTTGTCTCTGAAACGTTGTGCTGTCTCCTGGTCGAAGATGCCATGCCGCTTGAAAACGCTGAAGACATCAGCATCCAGCACTTCCGCCCATTTGTAGCTGTAGTAGCCTGCGGCATACCCGCCTGCCATGATATGTGAGAACTGCACCGTCATACAGGTGTCGGGCAGTTGTTCACCCAGAATGGCTTTCTTCCAGGCTTTCTTCTCGAAGGGGATGATATCGTCGGTGAAGGCATCCTTCTTCGTATAGTATGCCATGTCGAGCAGTCCGAAGCTCACCTGGCGCAGGCATGCCGTGGCAGCCATGAAGTTTCGGCTCTTGACGATACGTCGGATCAGGTCGTCAGGCAGAGGCTCTCCTGTCTGGTAATGGAAGGCGAAAGTGCGCAGAAAGTCTTTCTCAACGGAGAAATTCTCCATAAACTGTGAGGGCAGCTCTACGAAATCCCACCATACATTGGTACCGCTGAGGCTCTCGAAACGGGTGTTGGCAAACATGCCGTGCAGGGAGTGACCAAACTCATGCAGGAAGGTCTCTACCTCGCCCAGTGTCAACAATGCCGGTTTCTCGTCTGTCGGTTTGGTGAGGTTCATCACGACTGATACGTGGGGACGTATATTCTCCCCCTTCTTCGTGATCCATTGTCCCTGGTATTCCGTCATCCATGCACCTCCCTGTTTGCCCTTGCGGGGATGGAAGTCGGCATAGAAGACCGCCAGGTAGCTGCCGTCCTTGTCGAACACCTCATAGGCTTTCACGTCAGGGTGGTATACGGGGATGTCCTTGTTCTCCTTGAAGGTGATGCCATACAGCCGGTTTGCCAGTCCGAAGACTCCATTGATGACTTTCGACAACTCGAAATAGGGGCGCAGCATCTCTGCGTCGAGGTTGTATTTCTTCATCTGCAACTTGTGCGAGTAGAAACCGCTGTCCCAAGGCATCATCTTGAGTTGAGAGTTGTTCTTCTTGAACAATTTTATCAACTCCTCACGCTCCTTCATAGCCGTGGGCTTATAAGCGTCGATGAGGTCGTCGAGCAGTCGGTAGACATTGCGGACGTTGGACGCCATGCGGCGTTTCAGCACATAGTCAGCATACGTCTTGTAACCCAGCAGCTGTGCAATTTCCCTTCGCAGGTTGATGAGCCGCTTGCATATCTCGATATTGTTCTCACTGTTGTCATGCGTACACTCCGTATTGCGTGCCATGTACATCTGCTTACGAAGTTCACGCTGGGTGGAATAGGTCATGAAGGGAGAGTAGCTCGGCATGTCAAGGGTGAACAGCCATCCCTCCTTGCCCGCTTCCTTGGCGGCAAGGGCTGCTGCCTCACGTGCCGTGTCGGGCAGACCGTCCAACTGTGCCTCGTCAGTGATGTGCAGGGTGAATGCCTTGTTCTCCTTCAACAGGTTCTGCGAGAACTGCAGGGAGAGCATCGATGCCTCCTCTGTCAGCTGGCGCAGTTTTGTTTTCCCCTCCTCATCGAGCAAAGCACCGCTACGGACGAATCCTTCATAACAGTTGTCGAGCAGCATTTTCTCCTCAGGGGTCAGCCGGCGGTGATGCAGGTGTACCTGACGGATGCGCTCAAACAGTTGCGGGTTCAGTCGCATATCATTGGCATGCTGCGTCAGGATCGGCTGCATCTTCTGTGCCAGTGCGTCCATCTCGTCGTTCGTCTCGGCACTGAGCAGGTTGAAGAACACCGTCGACACCCTGTCCAGCAGGTCGTAATAGTTGTCACCCTCGTCAAAGGGATTAAGGATGGTATTGTCGAAAGTGGGTTTCTCTGGGTTGTTGATTGTCTTCTCGAGATACTCGTTATCCCGTCGGATGCCTTCCATGAAAGCCTCCTCATAGTCTTCCAGCCGGATACGGTCGAAGGGCACTGTGTCATGCAGTGTGCCGTATGGTTCTAAAAAAGGGTTTTTATGCTCACTCATACTAACTTTTCAAATTGACGTACAAAGGTACGGAAAAAAGGGCAGAATACCAAATATATTTGAGTTTTTTAAACTATCTGTTCCAGACTCGGTGATAGCGGCATCTTCTTGGGTAAAGAGATAGGGTTATTGATGATTCCGAGCATCGGAATGGATGATACGATACTCGTAATTGTAAATAAGATACTCGTAATAAAAAATACGACCATCGGAATTTTCGTTCCGGCGGCCGTATAATATATATATATTAAATAAATATAGCCCCCCTATAAAGGGGGCTATTAAAGTTTTTTTAAAAAATTAAAAATAACACGCGCGCGAGCGGCACCGTCCGTTAGAAGAACAGGGTGCGCTCTATCCAGTAGATGAGAATACCACAGAGATAACCTACGAAGGCGATCCATGAGATATGCTTCAGGTACCATCCGAAGGTGATCTTCTCCAAGCCCATGACGACGACACCGGCAGCAGAGCCGATAATCAGCATGGAGCCACCGACACCGGCACAGTAGGCGAGCAACTGCCAGAAGATGCCGTCGACAGCCATAGGACCAGCCTCGGCAACAGGGTACATACCCATACAACCGGCAACGAGGGGTACGTTGTCGACGATGGACGAGAGTACACCGATGATACCGTTGATGAGGTAGTAGTTACCGGAGAATGCCTCGTTAAGTCCCTCACCCATAGCAGTCAGCACCCCAATCTCCTGCAGGACGGCGACAGCCATCAGGATACCGAGGAAGAACATGATGGTGGAGAGGTCTATCTTGGACATGATATCACTTACACGCTTTGCCATTGTGTCATCCTCGTCGGTGCTGTAGTGGAAGATCTCCGTGGTGGTCCACAGAATACCCAGCACGAGCAGGATGCCCATGAACGGAGGCAGGTGGGTGATGGTCTTGAAGATGGGGACGAAGATGAGACCGCCGACACCCAGCCAGAAGATGATGTCACGCTGCATCTTGGTAAACTGGCTTGCCGTTGATTTCGGCAGGTTCTGCTCCTTGTCGAACTTCCCTTTCAACTGCAGGCTGATGATGGCGGCGGGAATCAGCATGGATACCAGTGAGGGGATGAATATCTCTGTGAGTACCCCCTGTGTGGTGATAACTCCCTTAATCCACAGCATGATGGTGGTCACGTCGCCAATCGGGGAGAATGCTCCACCGGAGTTGGCGGAGATGATGATGAGTGCCGCATAAAGCATACGCTCACTTCGTGACTGTACCAGTTTGCGAAGCACCATGATCATCACGATGGACGTGGTGAGGTTGTCGAGGATGGCAGACAGGAAGAAGGTCATGAAGGCGACACGCCACAGCAGTTTACGCTTGGAGCGGGTCTTCAGGGCGTCACGGACGAAGTTGAAACCACCATTGGAGTCGACAATCTCCACAATCGTCATGGCACCCATCAGGAAGAACAGGGTGCCTGCGGCGTCACCTAAATGGTGCTCGATGACCTCCGCGATATGGTGGACTACCTCGCTGCCTGCGATGTTGGGGTAGAACGAGCCGGGGTTCATCATCAGCAACGTCCAGCAGACCACGCACATCAGCAGGGCAATAGCTGCCTTGTTGACTCTTGTCAGACTCTCGAGGGCGATGCACGCATAACCTATCACGAAAGCGACGATAATGAGAATAGATAATGTTGTCATAGTACTTTATTTGTTTTCAGATTAGTCAAACATCGTGCAAAGTTAGTCATAATTCTTGGTTCAGACAAATATCTGCGTAAAAAAGATTTTTTTTCAGAAAAAAGTGACGCAAAGATGCACTTAACATCGTGAAGCTCGGCAAGAATGGCGAGGCTATCTGGTATAACATGAGCGGTCAGCGTGTTGACAATCCTGGCAAGGGTGTCTTCATCCAGAATGGTAAGAAGGTTGTCGTTAAGTGAAAACCTTAAAAGCATAGCCATGCTCCTGCAGCCATTCGATGGCGAGGGGCAGGGCAGTTTTTAGTTTGTCTATTGACTTGAGGGAGTCGTGGAAGGTGATGATGCTCCCATTGCGCGCATAGCGCTTCACGTTGTTGAGCACATCCTCTGCCGTCATCCATTTGGAATAGTCACGTGTCACGAGGTCCCACATGACAATGCGGAATTTCCTGCTCAGCCATGCATATTGTTCCAGACGCATCCATCCATGAGGGGGGCGTACCAGGTCAGTATGCAGATAGGCATTGGCTTTCTCCACGTTATAGCTGTATTCGCGGATGCTATGACGGAACCCGCTGATATGGTTATGGGTGTGGTTGCCAATGCGGTGTCCCTCGTCAACCACCCGTTGGTGTAGTTCCGGGTATTTTCGCACGTTATCGCCGACCATGAAGAACGTCGCCTTGATGCCATAATGCTTCAGGGTGTCGAGGATAAAGGGGGTGGCTTCGGGGATGGGACCGTCATCGAAGGTCAGGTATACTGCCTTCTCATGACGATCCATTCTCCACGTTGCCCTGGGATATAACCAGCGCAACCATATTGCCGGTTGCTCGATAAACATATACTTAGTTTTCTGCTCCTAACCGCCCGCCTTTTGCCTGGAAGGCATCCAGCATCTTGCTGAGCACAGCCTCCTTCTTGCTGCCCCACTGCTCGTCGATGGTAGAACCGAGTTGCAGTAGTTGGTTGAGGATGTAGATGTGCATGTAGCAACTGTCCTCAGAGAGGGCGAACTGCTGGCTGTCCAGGTTGACATACCAGGTGACATACTGTGTGGAGTTCTTCCACAACTGGTCAATCAGATTCATAGCCTCTTTTTTGTTCCCCATGGCAGCCCATGCACGAGCCATGTCAAGGGAGCCAGAGGTGTAGCTGTGCGGGATATTATAGGCAGGAAGCACCTTCTCCGTATAACGTAGTACCTCAGCGGCTTTCTTGTCATCACCCTCACTGACGAGTTGCGTGGCGAGACGTGCCATGATGCGGCGGTGGGTGTAGCACATGCGCATCACCGTCTCATCGAGGTAGACACCCTGTGTGCTGGCTCCGCCAAACTTGAAGCGGTGCATCACATTATCGTAGGTACGCTTGGTATCGAAGTTCTTGGCTCCCTCCTTGTTCGTGGTGAACGGAGTGATGCGGTAGACAAGACCTTCGGTAATGGTGTTGTCACCCAGGTTGATGTAGTTCTCATCACCTACAGAGACAGCCACGTAGATGGGACGCTCCCAGTTACACTGCGAGAGCATTTCGAGAATCATCAGGTCGCCTTTGTAGAGCGCACTCTTACCTTTCAGGGAGATGGTCATGCGGTCAGGGATGGAGTCGGTTGCCATCATCATACCGCTCTTGCGGACAGCCTCCTTGTCGATGGTCATATAGATGACATCAGTAGGAATGACGTGCAGGTCAGGATTCTTCGAGCGTACCCAGTATTTCAGGATGTTCTTCAGTTCGAAGGGATCGTCGCCAAACTGTTTCTTTGCCGTCTCCGGGTCCTCTGCGTAGAAGTCAAGTACAGCCTGTTTCATCTCAGGGTCGATAGACACATACTCATTCGTTCCAGAGCAGTATTCCAGACGGCTCCATGAGATAGGCACTGACGGGGAGTCATAGGCAGGACGGCGCATCTGGTCGATATACCAGTCAGTCTGCAGATATGACAGGTTGCAGACGCGTGCGTCGGTGCGCACACCTTCCACGTCCTGGTTGTACCACAGTGGGAAAGTGTCGTTATCGCCATTGGTGAAGATGATGGGATTGCCCTCATCCTGCAGGGACATCAGGTAGTTCTGTCCGAAATCACGGCAAGTATAGCGTCCTGAGCGATCGTGGTCGTCCCATGTCTGGGATGCCATCTGGATGGGGACTAATATAGTGACGATAGTGACGATAGTACCTATAGCGACTGGATTCACTTTCACCTTGCGCTGCAGCAGGTCAATTAAGGCGGCAACACCCATGCCACACCAGATGGCGAAAGCGTAGAAAGAGCCTGCATACGCATAGTCACGCTCACGAGGCTGCATGGGGGTCTGGTTCAGATAGATGACAATTGCCAATCCTGTCATGAAGAACAGGAAGAAGACAACCCAGAACTGGCGGATGCCAACGGGTTCTGTCTCTGTCTGTTCCTTGCCGTCCACCACGATACGGTTTCTGCGGGTATACCATGACTGCCAGAAGAGTCCGATGAGTCCTAAGAGCAGTGGCAGGCAGTAGAACACGTTATGCCCCTTGTTGTCCTTCAACTCGTCAGGCAATGTGTCCTGGTCACCCAGTCGCATGTTGTCAAACCAGTCGAATCCACTGAGCCAGTTGCCATGCTCCAACTCACCATTTCCCTGGATGTCATTCTGACGACCGGCGAAATTCCACATGAAGTAACGCCAGTACATGAAGTTACACTGGTAAGAGAGGAAGAAACGGATGTTCTCTATCTGACTGGGAACTTTCACGCTCACCATCTCACCACAGCGGTCGTACATCTCCTCATGACCGTCAATCGTTCCGCCCATCCAACTCTCGTAGGCAGCAGCGTGGGCAGAGCTGTACATACGGGGGAAGAACATGTTCTGGGCATATTGGTATTCGTCCTTGTGACGAACAACAAAGTATTCATCTTTCTCATCGGAAGAGGCTTTCTCCTTCCGTTGCCATACAGGAGCCCCCTTCTTCGTGATGGGGCGACAGTATTCACCGTCTTTCTCCAAAGCCACCTGTGAGGTGTATGCCTGTCCATAGAACAGAGGACGCTGACCATACTGCTCACGTCCCAGGTACTCGCCGAGCGTGAAAATATCCTCCGGAGAGTTCTGGTCCATCGGCGGGTTGGCAGAGGAGCGTATCACAATCAGCGCATAGGATGAGTAACCGATCATCAGCATCAGCATACAGAGCAGTGACGTGTTCTTGATGCGGGCAGTGACCAGCAGGTCTTTTCCTTTCTTGTACTGGAGCACAAACCATAAAACGGCAAGTACCACGATGCCGATGATGACCGCTGACCAGCCATGACCGTAGAACGGAATACCCAGCATGGCGACAGACAGGAGGAAAGCGATGTTCTGCTTCTTCTGGCTGACATCACGGTGGGTCTCGTAAATTGCCCAGATGGTGATGGCTATCAACAGGAAGATATAGACAATCTCACCGGTGTTGAAAGGACAGCCGAGGACGTTGACGAACAATAGCTCGAACCATCCGCCAACCTGTACGATGCCAGGGACGACACCATAGAGCACTGCGGCGAGGATGACGACGGAGATGCCCAGGGCAATCAATGACCCATAGAGGTCTTGGCGTGGGATGCGCTGCGGGAACTTACGATAGTAATATACCAGGACAATAGCTGGCAGACACAGCAGGTTGAGCAGGTGTACGCCGATGCTCAGTCCCGTCATGTACATGATCAGTATCAGCCAACGGTCACTATGAGGCTCGTCAGCATGGTCCTCCCATTTGAGTATCAGCCAGAATACGACAGCGGTGAAAGCGGAGGAATAGGCATATACCTCGCCTTCTACTGCTGAGAACCAAAAGGTGTCACTGAAGGTGTATATCAACGCACCTACCATGGCAGAGCCCTCGATGGCAATCATCTTCCAGAGGGTCAGCTCGCTCCAGTCCCTGATGAGCAGACGGCGCACCAGATGTGAGATGGTCCAGAAAAGGAACAGAATGGTGGCTGCCGATAGCAACGCACTCATCATGTTCACCATCCGTGCCACCTGTGAGGGGTCGCTGGTAAACTGTGAGAAGAGATTGGCTGTGAGCATGAAGAAAGGTGCACCGGGTGGGTGACCGATTTCCAGTTTATAACCAGTGGAGATAAATTCAGGACAGTCCCAGAACGATGCTGTCGGCTCAATCGTAGAACAATATACGAAGGCGGCAATCAGGAAACTGACCCATCCCAGGATATTGTCTACCAGTCTAAATTGTTTCATTATCTAATGTGTCGTTTAATTCCAACTTGCAAAGATAGTTGTTTTCATTGAGAAAGGAGAATGGAAAGTTGAGAATTAGTGCCCCCTTGTTTTTTTTTAACGTTTAAGGGGTTAGATGAAGAGTTGTGCTCCATAGATAAGCAGGACGTAGCGCAGAAACTTGCCTATCGCCATACTCGTGATGGAGACTGGGATGTTGGCACGCATCAGTCCTAAGACGATGGTGATGGCACTGCCTAAGACGGGGATGAAGGCAAAGAAACCCATCCATGCCCCTCGTCCTCCCATGAAACGGGTCGCCTGGTCGAGCTTCTCCTTGCTGACATGCAGGTATTTCTCAATCCACTCCAGTTTTCCCATGTGCCCTACCGTGTAGTTGAACATACCACCTGCCACATTACCGATGGTGCCGTAGATAATCAGTCCCCAGGGGTCTAAGCCGGCAGCCAGCAGTCCCATCATCACCGCCTCGCTGGAGAACGGGAAGAAGGAGCCGGCAATGAAGGCGGTGAGCAGCATGCCCCAGTAGCCATAGCTGATCAGGAGGGAAATGACTACATCCATAAGTTATAGATGGTGAGGAATAAGGCGGCGATGGTAATCACGCAGAAGATGATGTTGGTCACTCGCTGCTGTGTGAGTGCGATGAAATGGGCGACGAGGGGGGCTGTGTTCAATATCATCAGGCGGAGGAGCAGGTTGTAGCGCTGGGGCTGCAGGAAAAACAGCAGTAGCAGGAACAGGTGCATCCTGATGAAGAATCCATAGAGCATGCGGTTACGTATCTTGTCGAGATAGCTGGCTCGCCAATAGTGTAATGCCCCAAAGAGGGCAAGGACGATGACGAAACACAGGGTCACGACATGATGTGTATCGAGTCCTGAGAAGTCGAAGGGTGCCTGGAAGGTTACCAGCGAAGCGAAATGGTCTGCCCATAAGGTGAAGTCTGACTGGTAAGCGGACCATCCCAAGGCAAACCAATAGGGGAGGGCGACACCTAACAGGGAGGCAAAGAAATTACGCCACGAGAGCGACTGCAGGTTGGTGAGCATCAGCAACCAGAGAAAGGGTAGCAGACAAATGATCTGAATATCGACAAGACTGGACAGTCCCAACAGCAGGAAACTGTAGAAGGTCAGTCCAGGGGCTTCTTTGTCCTGATAGGTTTGAAATAATACGACATACGTTGCTGCCATCAGCATGGTGCAGACTGCCTCATGCAGCGAGGCAAACAGGAAACAAGCGGTACAGGTGAGCATGATGAACGAGCAGGAGACCATACGGGAATGAATCCTGATGAGTGCGTTGCTGTTGTTCAGCACAGCCATCAGGTAGACAGAGAGGGTGAAACAGCCAAACTGAATCCACCAAGCCTCCTGTATCAGTCCTGCAAGAACCCATACCCCTATCGCATAGACAGAGGTGATGGGGAGTGACAGCTTACTGTCCGATACCTTGTTCTGTAGTCGCTTCATTATAGGTCTGCACCGATGTCACGACGGAAATACTTGTCGGTAAACTGTATCTTCTGTGCCTCCTCGAAGGATTTCTGAAGTGCCTCGGCTTTGTCTTTTCCATAAGAGGAGACGGCAATGACACGTCCGCCATTGGTGACCACCTGTCCGTCTTTCATGGCTGTACCGGCATGAAAGACGATGCTGCCCTCCACGTTCTCAATACCGCTGATGGCATAGCCTTTCTTGTATTCCTGGGGATAACCACCGCTGACCAGCATGACACAGACTGCCGCACGCTCGTCAAACTCGATGGGACGCTGGTCAAGGTCGCCTGCTGACACCCCTTCAAAGAGGTCAACGATATCACTCTTCAGGCGCAGCATCACACTCTCTGTCTCCGGGTCGCCCATGCGGCAGTTATACTCAATGACCATCGGCTCGCCTTTGACGTTGATGAGTCCGAAGAAGATGAATCCCTTGTACAGGATACCTTCTTCCTTCAGTCCCTCGACAGTAGGACGGATGATACGGTCCTCCACCTTTTGCATCCATTCCTTGGTGGCGAAGGGTACAGGACTGACAGAGCCCATACCACCGGTGTTCAAACCCGTGTCATGTTCTCCGATGCGCTTGTAGTCCTTTGCCTCTGGCAGTATCTTGTAGTGGTCACCGTCAGTTAATACGAAGACGGAGCACTCGATACCGCTGAGGAACTCCTCGATGACCACACGAGAGGAGGCATTGCCGAACATACCGCCCAGCATCTCCTTCAGCTCTTTCTTTGCCTCGTCAAGGGTGGGGAGTATCAGCACTCCTTTGCCGGCACAGAGACCGTCAGCCTTGAGGACGTAGGGAGCCTCCAGCGTCTCCAGGAAGGCAAGTCCTTCCTGCAGATGCTCTCCGTCGAAAGTCTCGTAGCGTGCCGTGGGGATATGGTGGCGCTGCATGAATGCCTTGGCGAAATCCTTGGACCCCTCCAATACCGCACCAGCCTTTGTGGGACCGATGACAGGGATGTCCTTGGTGCGCGCGTCAGCCTTCATGTCGTCGTAGATACCCTTTACCAGCGGGTCTTCCGGACCAACGACCACCATGTCGATGTGTCTCTCCACGCAGAAGTTCTTCACTGCCTCGAAGTCATCCGCCTTCATGGCAACGTTCTCACCGCAGTTGCTGGTTCCCGCATTACCTGGGGCGATAAACAGTTTCTCACATTTCTCACTCTGAGCAATTTTCCAGGCGAGGGCATGCTCTCGTCCGCCGCTGCCTAATAATAATATCTTCATCGTCTTTATGTTTTTTACTTTTCTACCTTTCTACAGTTTTCCCTGTTCACCTAAATAAGAGTCCTTGAAGCCGAGGAAATATAGCACGCCGTCCAGTCCGATGGTGTTGATGCTCTGCTCTGCGTTGGCAATGACACGTGGCTTGGCATGGAAGGCGATGCCCAGTCCTGCCTCACTGATCATGGGCAGGTCGTTAGCACCGTCACCTACGGCAATGGTCTGGGCGAGGTTGACTTTCTCCACCTGTGCGATGAGCTTCAGCAATTCCGCCTTCCGGTGTCCGTCGACAATCTCTCCCACATAATGTCCAGTCAGTTTGCCGTCCTCGCCAATCTCCAGTTCGTTGGCATAGACATAGTCGATGCCGTATTTGCGCTGCAGATACTCCCCGAAATAGGTGAATCCACCACTGAGGATGGCAATCTTGTAGCCGCAGGTCTTCAGGATGGACATCAGTCGGTCGACACCCTCTGTGATGGGTAAGTGCTCGGCGATGTCCTTCATGACACTCACGTCCAGTCCTTTCAATAGTGCCACTCTGCGGGTAAAGCTCTCTTTGAAGTCTATCTCACCACGCATGGCACTCTCGGTGATGGCACGTACCTCGGCACCCACACCATTCCGTTCTGCCAGTTCGTCAATACACTCCGTCTGTATCAGTGTGGAGTCCATATCAAAACAGATGAGGCGGCGCATGCGCCGGAACATGTCGTCACGCTGGAACGAGAAGTCGATGCCCATCTCTGCGGACAGCTTCATGAGTTTCGACTGCATCTCCTGCCTGTTGACGGGTTCACCACGGAGGGAGAACTGGATGCAGGCACGTGTGTGCTTGTCGAGTTGCTTGATGCTCTTACGCCCGGTCAGACGCAGGATGGAGTCAATGTTCAGTCCCTGATCGGCGATGATACGTGTGGCAGCCTCTATCTGACGCGCCTCCAGCTGCCGTCCCATCACCATGAGGATATAGCGGTTCTTGCCTTGATGCCCCACCCAGTCTTCGTACTCGTCATCGCTGATGGGCGAGAAACCGATGTTCACTCCCAGCTCAGTGGCTTTGAACAGCAGTTCCTTCATAGCCAGTCCAGAGTTCATCTCATCCATGCGGATAAGGATGCCTAAAGACAGCGTAGAGTGGATGTCCGCCTGTCCGATATCCAATATCTGCGCATCATACTTTGCCAGAATACCCATGACACTGGCTGTCAGTCCCGGGCGGTCTTGCCCTGTAATGCGGACGAGGATTTGTTCTTCTTTCATCATTTCTATCTCTAAACTCTAAACTCTCAACTCTAAACTCCCAACTCTCAACTCTCAACTACTTAAGGTAGTCCTCAAAATATTGGGTAATACGCTCATGCAGATGGACGCTGGTATGTCCCCGCATATTATGCAGTTCGTTAGGGTATACAAAGAAATCAGGTTGTGTACCTGCGTCAATACATGCTTTGAGGAATGACAGACAATGTTGTGGGACGACGGTATTGTCATTATAGCCAGTGATAATCTGGAGCTTTCCCTTTAGGTTCTTTGCCTTGGAAAGCAAACTGGTCTTCTCATACCCTTCCGGATTCTTCTCTGGTGTGTCCATATACCGCTCACCATACATCACCTCATACCATTTCCAGTCGATGACAGGACCGCCTGCCACTCCCACCTTGAAGACATCAGGATAGTTTGTCATCAGGGAGATGGTCATGAAGCCCCCGAACGACCAGCCGTGAACACCCAGTCTGTCCATATCGACATAGGGGAGGGTGCGCAGATAGTCGACACCCTTCATCTGGTCCAGCATCTCAACCTGTCCCAGTTGACGGAAAGTCACCTGCTCAAAATCACGCCCACGGTTCTCACTCCCTCTGTTGTCGAGGATGAAAAGCACATATCCTTTCTGTGCCATATACGTCTCCCATGAACGGCTGCTCCAATGCCATGAGGCATCGACGTTATGGGCATGTGGCCCGCCATACACATAGACGACGGTAGGATATTTCTTGGAAGCATCGAAGTCATAAGGCTTCACCATGCGGTAATAGAGGTCCGTCACACCATCAGCCGCTTTCAAACTGCCACATTCAAAGATCGGTTGCTGGTAGTCTTTCCATGGATCCTCGGCGGTAAATAGTCGTGATGTCTTTCCCGTTCCGGTCTCTATAAAGTCTATGTTGCGGGGTGTGGAGGGATTGCTCCATTTGTCAATGAGATAAGTGCCAGAGGCAGAGAGTGTGCCATGGTGAACCCCGTCAGCTTTCACGATCTCCGTCATCTTGCCATTTTTCAGGCTGACACTGTACAGCCACCGGTGGAGTGGATGATACTTGTTGGCAGCTATGATGACGCTCTTTTGTTTCTCATTGAATCCTAATACATCCAGTACGACATACTCTCCGTCGGTGAGCTGCTTTAACAGTTTTCCCTCCTTATTATATAAATATAGGTGGTTATATCCGTTCCTCTGGCTCTGCATGATAAATTTCTCCTCGTCCCAGGGCAGGAAGAGGATTGGGTGCAAAGGCTCCACGTATTTCTCGCTGGTCTCCCGATAGAGCTCAGCTGTTTTCTCTCCTGTTGTGGCATTATAGCTGATCAGACGGCAGTCGTTCTGGTCACGGTTGAGCTCAAACATATAAATAGTCTTGTTGTCCGGACTCCAGGAGATATTGGTGAAATAACGGTCAGTAGGATTGCCCGTTTTCAGATAGACGGTCTTTTGTGTGTTCATGTTATAGACACCCACGGTTACCTGATGCGAGGTCATTCCCGCCATCGGGTATTTGTCAGGCTCATGAGAGGCGATACGGGTATCAATTGCCACCTGCGGGTAGTCCGTTACCATACTTTGGTCCATACGGTAAAAGGCAAGCTGCTGCCCGTCAGGACTCCAGAATGTTCCTTTCTCAATGCCAAACTCATTGCGGTGTACAGACTGTCCGTAGACTATTTCCCTGCTTCCGTCAGTAGTCAGCTGATGCACCTGGTCTTGTGCGTCACGGATATAAAGTTGGTAATTCTTGACATAGGCGACAGCCCTTGATGCCTTGTCCCAGTCAGCGAAACTCTCCCCCTCACAGCATTGTGACCATACCACTTTTTTCTTCTTCCAGTCGTAAAGGATGCGTTCCTTGCTGTTCTTGAGCAGGACGACAGTCTCATGGGGGTAGGGGTAGCTGGCGTCATAAGCGGAATGGCAGTCATTCCCAATGTCATTCAGTGAGAAGAGAGACCTTTGCTGACCATTGCGGTCGACGGTACCACCCTCCTCTGCGTCCAAGTACATCAATTGGTCTCCCCACCATGTATACCAGCGGTTCTCAGGTTGAAAGCGACGGAAGTTTGTCCCTCCGAAGTTAAGGTCTTCCAGCGTGAAGAGCTTTTTCTGGGCATCCATAGGCAGGCAAGAGAGCATCAGCAGTACGAGGATGATCTTAGTCTTCATCATGGTCAAACCTCCTCTTCTTGTCGAAATGGCGTCCCTTCCGGTCGAAGTCACGGTTGCCCTTGAAATTCCTGTTCCCCCTGGAATCCCTAGACCCCCTGGAATCCCTAGAGCTCCTAGAATCCCTAGAGCCCCTAGTGTCCCTAGGCTCCCTGGATTCCCTCGGCTCCCTGGTCTTCTTCTCCAAAGAGCGGAACTTGAAACTGCGGATGTCCGCCTCTTCGTTCTCTTCCTGTTCCTCCAGGCGTTTCTTGAATTCCCGGTTCTGTCTGAAACGGCGCTTTTCAGCCATCTGACGTTTCTCTTCCTCCGTCTTCACAGTTCCCCCCTCCTCACGGAACACACGCATCTTCCCGTCGAACATCTGGTATTTGCGGAACTCACACTCCAGGCTGCCGTTATATACAGGAATCTTGATGGACGGTTTCAGTCCAATCTGTTCGAAACACTCTTCGCGGTAACTCAATATCCAAGCGTCATTGCCCGTAAACTGGTGTTTTAGCCGCTCACCGATCATCTTATAGGTGCCGAGCAAGTCAGGCGTAGAGATACGCTCACCGTAGGGCGGGTTGGTTACCATGATACTCTTCTCCTTCGGTTGTGTGAAGTCCTTGAAGTCACGCTCCTCCACAGTGATGTCGCTGGTCAGACCGGCGGCACGCACATTCAGGCGTGCCGTATTCACAGCCTTGATATCCACGTCATAGCCGTAGATATGATGGTGAAACTCCCTTTCCTGTGAGTCATCATTATAGATGGTGTCAAAAAGGTCACGGTCGAAATCCTTCCATTTCTCGAAGGCGAACTCCTTGCGGAACAGTCCGGGTGCCATGTTGCGGGCGATGAGTGCCGCCTCAATGAGCAGTGTTCCACTGCCACACATCGGGTCGATAAAGTCCGTCTCGCCATGCCATCCCGTCATCAGGATCATACCTGCGGCAAGGACCTCATTCAGCGGAGCCTCCACCGATTCCTGGCGGTAGCCACGGCGATGCAGTGACTCACCGCTGGAGTCCAGCGATAGCGTACACTTGTCCTCCGCCACATGGATGTTCAGGCGGATGTCCGGGTTGGTGATGGAGATATTCGGACGTTTTCCCGTCTTCTCACGGAACTGGTCGACGATAGCGTCCTTCACTTTATAAGCGACGAACTTAGAGTGACGGAACTCCTCCGAGAATACTACCGAGTCAACGGCGAAGGTCGTCTCAAGGTCCAGGTATTTCGTCCAGTCCACCGCCTTGACACCCTCGTAGACATCGTCAGCGGAGAGTGCTTTGAAATGCTTGATAGGTTTAAGGATACGGATGGCGGTATGCAACTGGAAATTGGCGCGGTACATCATTTCCTTGTTACCCATGAAGGACACCATACGTCGTCCAATCTGTACGTTCTCTGCGCCCAGTTGCGTCAGCTCTTTCGCCAAAACGGGCTCAAGTCCCATAAAGGTCTTGGCGATAAGTTCAAAATCTTGTGTCATAATGTTTTATATAAATATGGTGCAAAGATACGAATAAGTACGCAAAAAACAAAATTAATTCCATTTTATTTCATTATTCTGAATCTTTTGTGTAATTTTGCCACCAATCCGAAAACAAAACGCATCATCATGCTGAATACGTTGAGCATTCTTTCAATAAATATCAGTTTCCTGCTGAGGGCTGATGTCATGGTGTGGGTGATAGGATTACCTGTCATCTTGCTGATGTCGCTGTTTCTGTACTATCAGGTGCGGAAGCATCGGCAATTGAAGGAGGAGTTGGCGCAGCTGACCAGTCTGAACCGGCATAGCATAGAGTATGAGCTGGTGCTGAAAGCCATGAAACTGTCTACCTGGCGGTTGGATGTGGCTGATGGCACACTCTTCTATGAGAGCGACTACCGCGGGAGGGCGGACTCTTTCGTGCCGCAGGCAGGTGCCGGTGTCGTCGGGACCTACGACCTCATTCACGAGGAAGACCGTGAGCGTGTCAGGGAAGCGCTGACAGGACTGATGACAGGAAAGTATGAAGACTACCACCAGCAGTACCGTGCGCAGGCTTCTCCCGGTTCTCCTTTTTATTGGGAAGAGACATTTGCCACTGTCGATAAGCATGACATGGACGGGAATCCCCTGACCATCGTAGGTACCAGTATGCGTATTGACAAGCAGAAGGAGATAGAGCGTGAGCTGATAGAGGCACGTAACCAGGCAGAGGAGAGCGACCGTCTGAAGTCAGCCTTCCTGGCGAATATCACCCATGAGGTGCGTACCCCGCTGAATGCCATTGTGGGCTTCAGTGATGTCCTGCCCATGGCGCAGAGTGAGGAGGAGCGTAATGAGCTCATCAAACTCATCAAGCAGAACAATGCTCATCTGCTCCGTCTTTTCGACGATATGGTGAATATCTCCAAGTTGGAGGCAGGTGCTGATGGTGCTATTGTCAAGGATGACTTTGAGTTGACCCTCATGTTGCGTGAGCTGGTAGATAAGTATATGACGGTGGCTGCCGACAAGGGGGTGACCATTAAGGTGGATGAGGCAGCTGCGGAGACCATGGTCCATACTGACCGTGACCGTCTGAAAGAGATTCTGAACCAATATACGAATAATGCCGTGAAGTTTACGTCTTCCGGAACCGTCACCCTGGGCTATGAAAAGACTCCGAAGACCATCAGGGTATGGGTGCGTGACACAGGTAAAGGTATTCCTGCCGACAAGTGTAACGACCGCCTCTTTGAGCGTTTCGTGAAGGTTGATGACTTCATTGCCGGCACCGGACTGGGACTGAGTATTTGCCGAAGTCTTGCCGAGTCGTTGGACGGTCAGGTAGGTGTGTCCTCCGTCTTCGGAAAAGGCTCCACCTTCTGGGTAGAGATCCCATGATAAGATGAACAAGATTAAAAGACTCCACATACTATTGCTGTTCTGGTTCCTGTGCCTGTCTGCTCAGGCACAGTTGCTGTCAGGTGTGGTGACCGATGCGGAGACGCGGATGGTCATCCCTTCTGTGACAGTATCATACCGGGGGCATAACGTCGCCGTCGCCTCTGGTATCGACGGTCGTTACGTTATCCAGAAGCATGTCGAGTGGGCACTGACGTTCAGTGCCGTAGGCTATGTGCCCCAGACCATCCTGATTGTCGACCGTACCCCGGTAAAGCTGGATATCCAGTTGAAGCCCGATACCAAACAGTTGCAGAACGTGACGGTACGCTCAAAGCGTCAGCGCTACAGCCGTAAGAACAACCCCGCTGTCGAACTGATGCGTAAGGTCATTGCGCATAAACAGCTCACCGACCTTTCCAATAAGGACTACTATCAGTATACCAAATACCAGAAACTGACATTTGCCGGCAATGACATCACCCCCGAGAAACTGCAGCACTCCGTCTTCCGTAAGAAGAAATGGATATACGACCAGATAGAGACATGTCCCTATAACAACAAACTTATCCTGCCTGTCTCCGTCGACGAGACGGTGACGAAGAAGTTCTACCGCCGTCATCCTCATGACGAGAAGAATATCATCATGGGACAGAACTCCACGGGAATCGGTGACCTCTTCCAGACGGGTGATATCATGAATACGATGCTCAAGGACATCTTTACCGATGTGAATATCTACGATGACCAGGTGCGCCTGCTGCGCCGCCCCTTCACGTCACCTATCGGCAGGGGAGCCATCAGCTTCTACCGTTTCTATATCGAGGACACCCTGCAGATTGAGCGGGACAGTTGTATACACCTGCATTTCCTTCCTAATAACCTGCAGGACTTCGGTTTCCGCGGTGATATCTATATCCTCAAGGACTCCAGCTATCAGGTGAAGCGGTGCGACATCACCATTCCCCGGCAGAGTGGTGTCAACTTCGTGGAGAACCTGCGTGTCGTCCAGCAGTTCTCTCAATTGCCGACAGGCGAGTGGGTGCTGACTGTTGACGATATGGTGGTGGAGATGGAGGTACTGAGTTTCCTGCAGAAGATGATCGTCATCCGCAATACGCGACTGACCGACTATGCCTTCGACCAGCTTGACGACCAGTTGTTCAAGGGAAAACGGAATATCCGGGACTCTGAGGCGTTGTCGCATAGCGACCTCTTCTGGGCACGTTACCGGCACATGGACCTGACCAAAGGTGAGGCTTCCATGAAGGACTTCGTCAAGAGCTTCGAGAAGATGAAGGGCTTCAAGTATGTCATGATAGGTCTGAAGGCACTCATCGAGAACTATGTCGAGACAGGCAACCCCTCGAAGGTGGATATCGGTCCCATCAATACGATTATCTCCAGCAACTATATCGACGGACTGCGTACCCGTCTGAGTGCGCAGACCACCGCCAACCTCAACAAGCACTGGTTCCTGAAGGGCTATGTGGCACGAGGATGGAAGTCCAATAAGAACTACTACAAGGGTGAGGTGACCTATTCCTTCAACGAGAAGGAGTACCTTCCCAAGGAGTTCCCGCAGCGTAACCTCACTTTCTCGTCGACCTATGACGTGTGTGCTCCCTCGGATAAGTTCCTGACGACGGATAAGGATAATGTGTTCACCGCCTTCAAATGGAGTAAGGTCGATGCCATGATGTTCTATAACCGTCAGCAACTGACCTTCGAGTGGGAGGAGCATTTCGGACTGAAGGCGATGGTCAGTATGAAGACGGAGGCTAATGAGGCGTGTGGAAACCTCCGCTTCACCCCCTTGAGCGACTATTCGCCTAACTCCCAGCTCCCTTCTCCCTCCGTCAGGATACGGACCACTGAGCTGCATGCCGAAGTGGAATACAGTCCCGGGGCACTCTATATCAATACCAAGCAACGGCGTAGGAAGGTGAATAGGGAGGCACCCGTCATTACCCTGGGACATACCATGGGTGTCAAGGGCTTCTTGGGCGGTGAGTATAACTACCAGTACAGTGAGTTGAGTGTCAAGCAGCGTATATGGCTCAGCAGCTGGGGAAAACTGGATGTCTATGTCAAAGGCGGCGTGCAGTGGTCACGGGTTCCATATCCGTTGTTATGCATGCCGGAGGCAAACCTCTCGTATATCCTCCATCGGGATATGTACAGCCTGGTCAATAACATGGAGTTCCTCAACGACCGCTTCGTCTCAGCCATGGTATCATGGGACCTGAATGGTAAACTCTTCAACCGCATTCCCTTGCTCAAGCGGCTGAAATGGAGGGAGTATATAGGAGTGAAGATGCTGTGGGGAGGACTCTCCGACAAGAATAACCCGTTCCTGGCGCAGAACGCAGGAAGCTCGCTGCTGATGGCATTTCCGGGAGACTCCCATGTCATGGACCCCAAGCGCCCCTATTGGGAGGTGTCGGTGGGCATTCATAACATCTTCCGCTTCCTGCATGTGGAGTATGTGCGCCGCCTGAACTACAACGACCTGTCGTCAGCGCATAAGAGCGGGCTCCGCATGACGCTCCATTTCACTTTCTGATTTTTTTCTCCGTTCCCTGCAACTTTTTCATCGGCAGCCTCGTCTAACGGGTAGAAACAATTAAAAAGGAATAAGCGTATGAAAAAGTTATTATGGTTTGTGTTAGCTGTCTTCATCGTGACATGCAGCATGCGTCTCTATGCGTTCAGTGGTAGTGATAAAGTCGTGGAAAACCGTTCGTTGAAAGGTTTTGAGCGTATCCGCCTGCAGGGCTCTCCTGACATTAAGTACACCCAAGGAAAGACCTGGTCGGTCAAGGTGAAGGCACCAAAGAGCGTCCTGAAGAATGTGCAGACCCGTATGGACGGAAACTGCCTGGTTGTCAGTGTCAAGTCGGGTGGTTTCTTTAGCAGCATGTCCTTGAAAGGTGATGACGTGACGGTCTATGTCACCTCCCCCGACCTGATAGGGGTGGAGGTACATGGCTCCGGTGATTTCGAGAGCAAGTCGCATGTCGATACCGATAATCTTGACATCAGTGTGAAAGGCTCTGGTGACGTGGACTTCTATGATATCATCTGCGACCGTGTCAATGTCTCGTTGGTAGGTTCCGGTGATGTGGACATCAAGAAGGTGATTACCCAGTATTCCTCTGTTGAGCTGGTAGGCTCTGGTGACGTGAAGATCAGTCAGTTGAGAGCCAAAGACACGAAACTGGAACTGAAAGGCTCGGGCGATATCAAGGTGGCAAATCAGCAATGTGGCACCGTCTCCTGCCGCCTGGTGGGTTCTGGGGATATCACCCTGACAGGTACTATACGCAAGCTCAACCAGACCACCCGGGGCTCTGGTGACATCAATACCGCAGGACTACAGATTGTCAAGTAACAAGTAAGAGGAAGCGTCTGTGTCTTTTGTCAAGAGATTTATTTAGACAGATAGTCGCGGAAATAGGCAATGATATGGTCGAGACCCTCGTCCAAGGTGACCTTGGGTTCCCAGCCTAACTCCCGCTTGGCAACCGTGATATCAGGACGGCGCATCTTCGGGTCGTCGCTGGGCAGGGGGCGGTATACTATCTTGCTCTTGCCACCAATCTTCTGAAGAACTTTCTCTGCCAGCTCAAGCATGGTGAACTCACCGGGGTTACCCAGGTTGACAGGACCCGTGAAGTCGTCGGGGGTGTCCATCATCCGGATCATTCCCTCAATCAGGTCGCTCACATACTGGAAAGAACGGGTCTGCTGTCCGTCACCATAGATGGTGAGGTCTTCACCACGCAGTGCCTGCACCACGAAGTTGGAGACAACACGACCGTCGCTTACTGCCATGCGCGGACCATAGGTGTTGAAGATACGGATAACCTTGCTGCGCACTTTGTGCAGACGGTAGTAGTCGAAGAACAGCGTCTCAGCGACACGCTTTCCCTCATCATAACAGGAACGCAGTCCGATGGGGTTCACATTACCCCAGTAGCTCTCAGGCTGTGGATGTACGTTAGGGTCACCATAGACCTCACTGGTCGATGACTGCAGGATCTTAGCTTTCGTGCGGCGGGCAAGTCCCAGCATGTGATAGGCTCCGAAGAAACTGGTCTTGGTGGTCTGTATCGGGTCGTTCTGATAATAGATCGGCGAGGCGGGACAGGCGAGGTTGTATATCTCGTCAACCTCAGCCCAGTAGGGGTTGATGACATCATGGCGCACCAGCTCAAAGTTAGGCTTGCCAATCAGGTGCCATACGTTCTCCTTTGAACCGCTATAGAAATTGTCAATACATATCACGTCATGCCCTTCATTGACGAGTCGCTCACAGAGATGGGAACCAATGAAGCCGGCTCCTCCAGTAACTAAGATTCTTTTCATAGTTTTGAGGTTATAGTTTAAAATTTATTGCAAAGATAATATAAAATTCTGAATTACAAAGAAAAACAGGGAAAAATATAAGCGGGACACGTCCTCACGGATGAGTCCCGCCTTCGGTTGTTAGCAATCTAAATAGGTAGTAGTGTATTGAATCAGGGATCAGTATTCCCTGTAAAAGTCTAATGCTTCCTTGATATCCTCCTCCGTCACCGTCTGGTTGATGCGGATGTCTCCTATACCGCCCAGCAGGGTGAAGTTGATATCGTTGCCTACGTTCTTCTTGTCGTGGTGCATGAGTTCCACCAGTTGCGGATAGTCATCACAGGTGATGGTCATGCGTCCATAATGCTCCTTGATGAAGTTGATGGTCTGGCGCATCTTGTCCTGCGGGAAGCCAGTCTTGATGCAGGAGAGATAGAGCTCTACCACCAGACCGTAGGCGACCGCATAGCCGTGGAGGATGGGACGGTGTTCCAATGCGTACGACTCGAAGGCGTGTCCTGCCGTATGCCCAAGGTTCAAAGCCTTGCGGATGCCTTTCTCTGTAGGGTCTTCCGTGACGATGCGCTGTTTCACGGCGACACTTTTCTCAAGAGCGGCAGCAAACTCTATACTCTCAACTCTCAACTCTGAACTTTGATTCATCAGTTCTGCCCAGGTCTTCTCGTCGGAGATGAGTCCGTGCTTGATCATCTCGGCATAGCCAGAGAGGATGTTCTCTTGGTCGAGGGTTCGCAAAAAGGTGGTGTCGAGGATGACGCAGTGGGCATTGTTGAAGACACCGATCTCGTTTTTCAGTCCTCCGAAGTTGATACCTGTCTTACCGCCCACACTGGCGTCTACCATGGAGAGCAGGGTAGTGGGGATGTTGATGAAGGAGATGCCGCGCTTAAAGGTAGAGGCGGCAAAACCACCCAGGTCGGTCACCATTCCCCCGCCGAGGTTGATCATGAGGGAATGACGGGTAGCTCCCATCCGTTGCATCTCACTCCATACATGGGCGAGTGACTCCAGTGTCTTGTGCGTGTCTGTCGCCTGGATGGTGATGACCTGTGCCTCTTTCATGCAGTCGTAGTCCTTGACCACCGGCAGGCAGCAGTCACGTGTGGTCTCATCGACAAGCACTAACAAACGGTCGTGAGCGCTTTCGCTTACGGCGTGTTCCAGTGTCTGCCGCAGGTTTTCTGAGAAAATGACCTTCTGCTGTTCCATTGCGGTTGCAAATATAATATAAAATTTGTAAATACTTCTATAAAAGTGTGGAATAATTGTTGGGAATACATTTTTTTTGATTCATATCGTTAAACTTTTGTCTTTTGGGAGCGTCCAAAAGGCATAATCAACAAAATGACATGAAGAAAATTTTACTGCTTTTGCTCATGACTGTATCAGGCATACAGGTGATGGCGCAACGGAACATTACAGGTAAGGTGCAGGAGAGTGACTCTCAAGAGCCATTGGCACAGACGACAGTGAGGCTGTTAAAACAGGATAGCGTGATGGTGACAGGCTCGTTGACTGACTTGAACGGCAACTTCCGCATCAAAGCTCCAGCCAATGGGACGTATATCGTGCAGGTTACCTGTGTGGGCTTTAAGCCATATACCGAGAACGTCAAAGTGTCTGCCGACAAGGATATCGCCCTGGGAACGATAGACCTCAAGCCCGATGCCATCATGCTGAAGGGTGCTACGGTGACAGGACAGGCTTCGAAAGTCACACTGAAGGAGGATACCTTTGTATATAATGCATCGGCATACCGTACACCGGAGGGCTCGGTGATCGAGGAACTGGTGCGTAAACTGCCTGGCGCACAGGTGGATGACGCTGGTAAGGTGACCATCAATGGTAAGGAGGTGAAGAAAATCCTGATTGACGGTAAGGAGTTTATGACCGGTGATACCAAGACGGCAATGAAGAACCTGCCTACGTCTATCGTGGAGCGGGTGAAGGCTTATGACCAGAAGAGTGACCTTGCCCGTGTCAGTGGTATTGATGATGGTGAGGAGGAGACGGTGCTGGACTTCGGCATCAAGCGCGGAATGAATAAAGGATATATGGTGAATGCCGACTTGGCAGCAGGAACCCGTCGTCGTTATAGCGGACGTATCTTTGCCGGTATGCAGAGCTCCGACCTGAAGATATTTGTTCCCCTGAGTGCCAATAATGTCAACGACATGGGATTCCCTGGTGGCGGCGGTGGTCGTTTCGGTGGTGGCAGACAAGGTCTGACAGCAACGAAGATGGCGGGCTTCAACCTGAACTACGAGAAGAAAGACCGCTTGAAGTTTGATGCCAGCATCCGCTGGAACCATAGCGATGGGGATGCCGTGGTACGCACCTCTTCGGAGAATTTCATGACGGGGTCTTCGTCTACGTTCAAAAATAGTCTGCGCAGTAATCTCTCCCGCTCAAACAGTTGGGATGCCCGTTTCCGCTTGGAATGGACACCTGACTCGATGACGAATATCATGATGCGCCCACAGTTCAATTACAACTCAAGTGATGGCTTGTCGGAGGGTGTCTCCCTCACGATGGATGATGACCCATACCGGTGGGTGAAGGACCCGCTGGACGATAGTGCGTTGGAAACGCTTGTTGACAAGGATATCGTGATAAACAGGGACCGCAGTAACTCCGTCACCTATGGCGACTCGAAGAGTATGGGGGGATGGTTGCAACTGAACCGTCGGCTGAACAACAGTGGCAGGAACGTCACCCTGCGTTTCTCCGGTAATGTGGGAGACGGCATGGATAAGTCGTTTACTAACAGTCTGGTGGAGTATTTCCAATTGGTGAACCAGCATGGGGAGGACTCTACGCATCAGACAAACCGCTATGCGGTGACACCGACGAAAAACTGGAACTATGGCATCCGTGCCACCTATAGCGAGCCTATCTTCCGGCAGACATACCTGCAGTTCAGTTACCAGTACCAGTATAGTTATAGGAAAAGTGACCGTGCTACGTATGATTTTAGCAATATATTCACCCAAAAGTATATTGACTTCTTCGGCATCGAGCCCCAGTATCGCGGATGGGATGACTACCTGAGACAGGTCGGCTATCCTTATGATTCTTATAAGGATGACAAACTGAGCCGTTTCTCAGAATATCGTAACTATAACCATACGGCGGAGATTATGTTACGCATCGTCCGTAAGGCTTATAATCTGAATGTGGGCTTCCAGGTGCTGCCGCAGCGCTCGCATTTCACACAGGACTATCAGGGTGTGCATACTGATACGGTACGTACGGTGACGAACTTCGCACCTACAGCCGACTTCCGCTGGAAGATCTCGAAGGTGAGCCAGCTGCGCTTCACCTACCGTGCCAACAGCAGTCAGCCGTCAATGAGTGACCTGTTGGACATCACGGATGACAGTGACCCGCTGAACATCCGGAAGGGTAACCCGGGACTGAAACCCTCGTTCACACAGAACTTCCGCCTGTTCTATAATAACTATATCCAGAACCACCAGCGGAGTATCATGGCACACGTCAATTTCTCGACAACACGTAACTCTATCTCTAATATGGTGACGTATAATGAGCAGTCGGGTGGAAGTACCATTAGACCGGAGAATATCAACGGCAACTGGAACACGTTCGGTATGTTTATGTTCAATACAGCCATCGACTCTGCGGGTTACTTCAATGTCAACACGTTTACAACGCTCCGGTATAATAATAATGTGGGATATGTAAGTGTCAGCAGGAATGAGGATTCCCAGAAGTCGACAACCCGTACGACGACAATCGGAGAGCGCCTTGCCGGCAGCTATCGTAACGACTGGCTGGAGGTGGAGCTGAACGGCTCACTGGAGTATATGCATGCCCGTAGTGAGTTGCAGAGTAATAACAACCTCGACACCTGGACATTCTCGTACGGTGGCAGTCTTCAGTTGACGGCACCTTGGGGTACGCAGCTGTCAACGAGCATGAATATGAACAGTCGCCGTGGCTATAACGACGCGTCGATGAATACCAATGAGCTGATATGGAACGCACAGGTGTCACAGTCGTTCCTGCGAGGAAATGCGCTGACACTCTCGCTTCAGATGTACGACATCCTCCATCAGCAGTCTACATTCAGCCGCACGGTGGATGCCATGCGTCGTAGCGATACGGAGTATAATGCCATTACCAACTATGCGATGCTGCATGTCATCTATCGGCTGAACATCTTCGGTGGTAAGAATGGAGGTCCGAGAGGACATGAAGGTGGACCTGGTGGTCGCCGGGGTGGTGGCTTCGGTGGCCCTGGCGGTCGTCCTGGTGGGGGCGGTGGCTTCGGACGTCCAAGGTTCTAAGAAAAAAAAGAAAGGCACTTTACGAAGTGCCTTTTCTTTGATTATTCTTCCTTTCGGTCGTCAACGTTGTCACCCTCTGTGGGTGCCATCTCCTCTTCAAAGTCTGTGATGCCTGCATTGATGAGGATGTCATACCACTGCAGGAGCTTCTTGATATCACTGTTGTGAACGCGCTCCTGGTCCCATTCTGGTAAGACTTTCGTGAAATAGTCGTGCAGTTCCTTGGGTGTTGCCTTCTTGTAGTTGAGGCTGGCATTCTTTCCTTTCTCCAGGTCACGCAGGGAAGCGAGAACCTTCATCAGGGGGACATCCTCTGTCTCTGTGAACATGGCGATGTCAGCGAGGGATGTGATACGGTCGGTACCGAAAGCAGGTATGCGCTTACCTGTTCCGTCAAGAGCCTCCACGATGAGGCTGTTCTTGGCACGTGATACCAGTTTGTAGAGTCCCGGTTTCCCCGAGATAGCTAAAATTGTCTGTTTCATATCTTTTCTTTTTTAATAATGTATTCTAATTGCTCGTCGATATTGGTGATACCGTCATTGATGATCTCGTAGTCGGCACGGCTGATGACTTCTTCCTGAGGCAGTTGCCGCTGCATCCATTGCAGCACCTTCTCACGGGTAATATGGTCACGTTGCATCACCCTCCTGATCCGTTCCTCTAAAGGGGCAGTGACGACGATGACCTTGTCTACCAGTCGGTAAATCCCCGACTCATACATGATAGCACTCTCCATCCATGTCATACCACTCTCCTGAAAGTCGCGGAAGACGGCAGGATGGACAATGGTGTCGATAGCCTTGGCATTGTCCTCACTCTGCAGCAGGAATTGTGCCACGGCTGCTTTGTTGAGTTGTCCGTCAACATAGGTGTCGGCACCGATAAGCTCCGTGAGCTCCTGTCTGATGACTGGTGAGGTGCGGATGAGGCGTTTGGCGGCATCGTCACAGTCATATACCACAATGCCGTATTGTGCCGTCAGGCGTCTGCAAACATAACTTTTGCCAGAGCCGATGCCTCCCGTGATTCCTATCTTCATTCCTGTTCCTCTATCAAGTAGTCTACTTGCTTGGTTGCCAGAGTCGCTTTGCTGATTCCGTGCGGTATCACCTTTAAGTAGATGTTACATTTGTCAGAAGGGCGTTGGATGATTTCCTGATAGTCAGCAATCACAGTGAAATCCTCTGGGCGTAATGTGCGGAACTGACTGACACCCGTGACAAAACGGACCCTGACCTTTGGCGGGAACGTACGCAGCACTTTCCCTGGAGGCATGTTGATAGCTTGGATGGGTACACCGTCGAGACTCTCTTCCGTGAGGACATCTGTATAGAATCCGATATGCACTTGGTCTGGGACGACCTTCACATCTTTCGGGTGGGATGTCTTGCAGGTAATCATCAGTGTGTCACGGAATCCCACATAGTTAAGCGGTTCGGTATAGATGACATTGATGCTGTCCAGTTTCTCCTCAAAGGTGTAGACATCCACGCTGTCGGGCCAGTACTGTACATGTGAGAGGAAGTAGAGCTGTTCCGGTATGATGCGTCCCGCCCATCTGACAGGTACGCGTTTCCGTTCTCCGTTATTATAAAAGAACTCAATACGGTCTGGTTTTACCGAGCTGATGGTGGTTGACATCTCCAGCTGTTGGCTAATCATTCGCTTAACATCTGATGAGGGGGTGATGCCATGCCCGTTGCCACGGTCGTAATTCTTGAAGGAGATGTTGATATTGCGGTTTTTCTCATACAGATACCTGACAAGAATCCATCCCTTGTCACGGACGGTGACACGCAACGTGTCCGTCTCGTTCGATGTAAGAACCACATTCTTGGGAACCCCTTTTATCTGCATGGTCACCTTGATTTCCCGTTCATAGGTCTCATTCAAGGTGAGGATTAACCAGAAGACACCAGACAATAACAGGAAGAACAGGAAAATAAGCAATTCCCTGCTCGTTCGATTGAACAGGAAACGATTCATCCACCGAGAGATACTTTTTTCCTCCACCTCCTTGAGTCCTTAGCTTATTTCTGAACAGGTGTGCTTGCCATGTCTTTGAAGACAGAGCCTTTGTCAACACGGATAACAACACCGTCTGCAATCTTCACCTCGATGATGCCAGTGGCAAGGTCGATCTTCTTGACTGTGCCGTAGATACCGCCACCGGTAACTACTGGTGTTCCTTCCGTCAGCGAGTTCTGGAAGTTCTGGATCTCCTTCTGACGCTTCTGTTGGGGCTTAATCATAAAGAAATACATGATAGCGAAGATTGCCACCATCATGATAATAAAACTGGTCATGCTGCCACCGCCCTGTGCGGCTTGCGCAGCGAGAAAAATCTGTGTCATACTGTTCTGATTATTTCGTTATTGTGATATTGCGATATTACGATATTCCGATGTTGCGGGGGGAATTATTATTTTTCATCCATGTGCTTGATCAGTCGTCCTGTCTCAATCAAGTGGTGGGCGATGGCGTCAAGCATACCGTTGATGTAACCGCCACTCCGTGGGGTGGAGTATATTTTGGAAATCTCCACGAACTCATTGATGGATACGGAGACAGGGATGCTGGGGAATGTCATCATCTCAGCAATGGCTATCTGCATGATGACGATATCCATATAGGCAAGACGGGAGAAATCCCAATTGCGGGAAGCCTCCGTCATGTATCGCTGATATTCGTCAGCATTCATAATGGTGGCGCGGAACAGCTTCTGCGCATAATCCTTGTCATCGTCATTACTGTATTCGGGCAGCAGCTCTTGCCTAGACTGTTTTTTCTCATCAAAGCGCTTGATGGTCTTGATGACAAAGGTGTCTACCACCTCTTTGTCGTCGTTCCAGTAGAGACTTTGCTCTTCCAGCAGAGCGTCCAGGTCGGAATTGTCCTGTATCAGTGTGCGATACACTTTCCTCCAGAACTCACGGTCTGCATCGTAATTGTCCTCTGGGGCGTCTATATATTCCTTGTAAATAGAAGATCCGGTAATGAGATGATACATTTTCTTGAGGAACTCAGGCTCATCGTTCCAGTTGAGCTTCTTAGTCTCCAAGAAGTCATTCAGCATCTTATTCTCCTCCAATTGGAGTGCAAAACGGTTATAAGCGAATTTCTGGGAAGGCATCGGTGTCCCTTCACGCTTGGCTTTTGCCTGGGCAATTTCCAGATATCTGCGTGATTCCTTGGTAATAGCCACAATGAGTGCTAACAAATAATTGTAAAGGTCATACGCTTTTGAGAGACTGAAGAGAAGCTCTTTCTCCGCTGCCTCGATGTTCTTGTTACCGTTTTGGTAGTATGCATAGGTTAACTGAACTACCTTGATTCTTATTAATTCTCGATTAATCATATTCTATAGAATAGCTTGTTTTGATACTCTTATCAAGTGCAAAAATACGAAGAATTCCCCTATCATGCAAGAAAATTGCGATATTTTTGAAAATTTTCAATCATCAATTAGCAATTATCAATTAAAATGATTACCTTTGCACCCGCTTTTCGCATCGTGTGATGGTGAATTAAGCAAAATGTATAACTTAATTTAGAGTAACACAATTAACTATGAGAGAAATTAGTGTAAACGGTCAGAAGCGCACCGAGACAGGCAAGAAAGCCTCTAAGCTGCTTCGCAAGGAGGGTCTTGTTCCCTGTAATTTGTATGGTGAGTCTAAGGATGACAAGAATCTTCCTGAGGCATTCTCTTTCGCTGTTCCTATGGCAGAGATGCGTAAGGTGATTTACTCTCCTCACGTGTATGTTGTCAATATCACTGTCGACGGCAAGGAGCACAAGGCTATCATCAAGGAGCTGCAGTTCCATCCCACAACAGACGCACTGTTGCATGCTGACTTCTACGAGATCAACGAGACCAAGAACATCACTGTCGGTATTCCTGTGAAACTGACTGGTCATGCTCAGGGTGTACGTGACGGTGGTAAGCTCCAGTTGCAGATCCGTAAGATCAACGTTACTGCTCCTTATAAGAATATTCCTGAGATTCTCGAGATTGACGTTACCTCTTTGGAGCTCGGCAAGAGCATCAAGGTTGGCTCACTGAACTTCGAGGGTCTTGAGATCGCTACTCCGAAAGAGGTTATCGTATGTTCTGTTAGAGCTACACGTGCTTCTCGTTCGGCTGCAACTGCTGAGGAGGCTTAAGTCTTGGCAGTATGGACAAATATCTGATTGTAGGCTTGGGCAATGTCGGCGACGAGTACGACATGACCCGCCACAATACGGGATTTATGGTATTGGACGCTTTCGCAAAGGCGTCCAATATCGTTTTTGAGGATAAGCGTTACGGTTTCATCGGCGAGACGAGTCTGAGAGGCCGTAAGGTGTTTCTCCTCAAACCTTCTACATTCATGAACCTCAGCGGTAATGCTGTCCGTTACTGGCTCAACAAGGAGAATATTGATCAGAGCCGCCTGTTAGTCATCAGCGATGATGTGGCAATTCCTTTAGGACAGTTCCGGTTGAAGGCGAACGGCTCCAATGGGGGACATAACGGCTTGGGACATATCCAGCAGCTCATCGGACAGCAGTATGCCCGTCTGCGGATGGGTATCGGCAGCGATTATCCGCAGGGTATGCAGGTTGACTATGTCCTGGGGCGTTACAGCGAGGAAGAGCTGAAGGTGCTGCAGCCTGCTATAGACCTTGGTGTGGATATTATCAAGAGTTTTGTATTGGCTGGCATTGATGTCACCATGAACCAATATAATAAATTAGGTAAGAATGGAGGAAGCAAGAGTTGACAAATGGCTGTGGGCGGCTCGTATTTTCAAGACCCGCAGTATCGCTGTTGATGCCATCAAGAACGGACGGGTGACGATGAACGGCATGAACGTCAAGCCGTCCCGCATGGTGAAGGTGGGTGAGGTCGTCAGTGTACGCAAGCCGCCTGTCACTTATTCCTTCAAGATACTGAAGACGATAGAGCAACGGGTGGGGGCTAAGCTCCTTCCGGAGATTTACGAGAATGTTACGCCCGCCGACCAGTATGAGTTGCTGGAGATGAACCGCATCAGTGGTTTCGTCGACCGCGCCCGTGGCACGGGTCGTCCTACTAAGAAAGAACGTCGTGCTCTGGACGAGTTCATAGGTCCTTCCTTGGAAGGTTATGATGATTTTGATTTTGACGATTTAGAGTCCCTTGATTAAGAGGCGGCTATAATATAGGGAGATTATGTTAATAGATATTGTGCTGATCATAGCAGGTGTGGCGATGGTACTCTATGGGGCTGATCGCCTGACAGAGGGAGCCTCCGCTTTGGCTCGTCGTATGGATGTACCGGAGATTATCATTGGTTTGACTATCGTTGCCGCAGGCACCTCCGCTCCAGAGCTCTTCGTCAGTCTGGTGTCCGCACTCAAGGGCACTTCGGGTATGGCTATCGGTAACGTGGTGGGTTCCAATACCATGAATGCCATGCTGATAGTGGGATGTGCCGCCATGGTGGCACCGATGACCATCAGCAAGAGCACTGTTCGTAAAGACATACCTTTTGCCGTCTTTGCCTCAGTCCTATTACCCCTGCTGGCACTCGACTCCTTCCTCGGACGTATCGATGGTGTCATCCTGTTGGCGGGTTTTGCCGCCTTCATGTACTATACTCTGTCGCAGGCAAAGGGTGGAAAGGCAGAACCAGCAACAGAAATCAAGACGATTAATCCCTGGATGAGTGCGTTCTTCGTATTCCTGGGACTCGCCCTATTGGTGATCGGCAGTAATATCTTTGTCGACTCCGCCTCACGTGTCGCCTATTCCCTGGGTATCAGCGAAGGTGTTGTTGGTCTGACCATCGTAGCAGGAGGTACCTCACTGCCAGAACTTGCCACCAGTGTCGTAGCAGCTCGCAAGGGACAGTCTGCCATCGCCATCGGCAACGTCATCGGCTCCAATGTCTTTAATATCCTGATGATATTAGGACTCACCGCCACCATCAGTCCCATGCAGACACAAGGTATCACGATGATCGACTTCTCGTTGATGCTCGGCTCCGTCGTCCTCGTCTGGCTGTTCTCCCGTACGAAGTATACCGTAGAGCGTTGGGAGGGACTCCTGTTGGTCGTCGGCTATCTCGTCTATGTTGGTTGGCTGTTGAGTAATGTGTGAGCATTATGCCGCATAACTTCGACTTAATTTCAAGTCGGAAGTTCGACTAAACGGGGGCATATAGTGATGCGTCGATTTTCCTTTGTTTTCAGCATTTCAGCCATATTGAAGCTGTTAGTTCGACTAAACTTCGACTAAAAGTTCGACTAAACTTCGACTAAAACCCACTTCTTTTTTTCTACTAGTTTAATGACTCCCTGTTATTATTCATTAAAACAAACCAGTTTCAATTAAAACTATTTAGAAGTCATCATCAGAATTGTCACCCTTTAGTTTTAGACCCATAGCGACAAATATCGTGTCGGCATTGTTTTTAAGATTGTCTATCAATTTTTCCATTCGTTCCTTCTTTTTCTTTCCTGCTTTTTCTTTTTCGCCTAATACTTCTGGTAGCCCATAAACTTTTGTGGTGCCATCCTTGTCGTAAATACAAGTCACTGTGGGAACTGTTAAAGTTAATTGAACACGTCCGTCCTTGCAACGTATTCGTAATGTAAAGTTGCCATAACGATCCCATCCGTTTATAATTACACGTTTGTAGCCAAGATAGAACATTCCTTTGTATATAAGTGTGTGAGTTTCTTGGTTCTGATAGTCAATACCCACTTTCGCTTTGCCGTCAGACCCAGTCCAGTCAGACAAGGCGATCATTGCTCGATCGTATAACTGAATTGCTGTTGCTCCCTCCACTTGAATAACTTCTTGCCGCTCATAAGCACCTTTTTCATTCAATTCAAATTCTTGTGCATTCGCCACTGTCATCGATAACAGCAGAGTAATTAGTAAAGTTGTTTTCATTTTTATCATATCTTGTAGTTCTACTTATTTTTTTAAAATCTTGTTGAATTGTTCTTTTGCCATATCTCGCTTATTGGTTAGCTATTCCCCCAAATATTCTTCGCTGTTTCGGCAACACGTAGTCCTTGTGTTAATTGCAAAAGACAGTTTTCCCATTTCTCTAATAATTGGTTGTACTCATCATAAAATCCAATTAATGCGTAAGTCGCATGGTTAAGTTTTTTTCTAATTAAAGTACCGCGTTTGTCTGGCTGAAACACGTCTCTGCCAATACCTATTTTCCAATAGTCACCATCACTATAAAACGCAAAAGCTTGAACATTAATAGAATCAACATATTTAAATTTAACTCTATCTGATGTTCCTAACAATTCGTCTCCAGATTCTGTTTCTTTAGTCCAATGCTGTGCATATAGGCTTTGGGTAGCAAGCAATGCCAATAATATAAGTATCTTCTTCATTTGTGAATCAATTAAATTATTATCTATTTCTTTTTGCTCTGCTATGTATTGTATGAGACAGGCTTCCTCCTTAAGGTCTGATTCATTTAAACATATCGTTTTGCAGCCTCTATCAGTTGTTTCTTAAAATTGTATATGTCATCTATTTTTTTTATGGTTTCCATTTGTTCATTCCTGTTCTCGTCAACAAAGCCGATTCGTTTATTGTTGATGTTATTAAAATGCAACCTGCAAATAGGTCTGCGATTGTTGTCATCAGCAAATATGGCAAAATAGGACTGTGAGTCGCGATATGTGATACGCTCGGATGAAATGACCTCACATACGATACTCTTCACTATGTAATAACCCTCCATCTCCTCCATTGTTGTATTTATCTTAGAAGCTTTCTCGTCATCTTTCTTTGGTTCCTCTTCTTTCTGCTCTTGTGCTGTCGGTGGCGTTTGAATAGGAGCTCCAGCCACTTCTGTAGCTTTAATAGCAATACCTAGCTTTTCACTCATCACATCGTTGATATGACTCTTCAAAGCTCGTCCTACAATGTCTGTAAACTGGTCTAACACCTTTTGAGTAACAATGCCTTCATATACACGTTTGGTCAGTATTTTGACTAGTTCTGGAGATGGTTCGTCAAATTCTGAACGGATGATTTTCTTGACTTCCGACATGTATTTTAGTTCATTCGCACTGCTTAGGATGTTTTCAAGGTCAAAGTTCTCCTTACAGAATTTCTTAACTTCCTCAATTTGTGTTTCTCTTATCTTTTCCAAATTAAACTCAAGGAAAGGAACATCGTCCATGATATTTTCCTTTATTAAATCAGTATAGAATCTGTAAACAATACCATTTGTCAACAGTCCAAATTTTGCCTTCGATGCAACATAATACCTCTTCAGCTGATTGTCATGCAAGTTTAAGTCCTGCTTCCAGTGTTTGCACTCAATCAACATAATGGGGGAGCCATCTTTCATAATTGCATAATCAATCTTCTCGCCTTTCTTCTTTGCAATATCGCAATCCATCTCAGGAACGACTTCTAGCGGGTTAAACACATCATAACCGAGAATCTGTATAAATGGCATGATAAATGCATTCTTCGTTGCTTCCTCTGTTTGGATAGATTCTTTCAAAGAGGACACTCTCTCAGCTAATTGGAAAATAGAATCTTTAAAGTCCATAATTTGTAGTTTTATTGTATCAAAAGTCCCATCCTCCCAGTCCCTTAGAAGACAACTTATTAATTATGAAGCGTGGAACTGTATGTCCATCTTCATCTAGAGGTCCTGAGAAAACCTTGTACGGGAGATAGGATAACATTCCACGCTATAACGTGGAAGCTATCATGTTCTCTTGTCGTACTTTTGAAATTTCTCAGGTTTCTAGATACAAGAAAAGCATAACGCTTCTTTGTTTTTTCCACTAAAGTACACCACCCACTTTCTCTAAAGCATTTGGGCGATGCTTAGTGCAAAGATACGAATAAGCGAGTAAAATACAAAATAAAACAGGAACTTTTTTATTTTTACTTTCGAGCGAAAGTATCTTCAAGGCTTCAAATAGTTAGAAGACCCTCTCCTTAAATTGACAGACTCTGAATGATCTACTCTTAGTCAAATACGACAATGTTATTTGAAAATATGACTGGCGGAATGAAAAATCTGCCAGTCGTATTGTTTAATAAGAGTATCAGAAATTTGAAGAACACTTATGTATTTCGCAAAAACATATAACCATATAACATGATGTGGTTCAAATGCCCTTGTACAAAGGGATTGAGCCATGTTACATGTTGCTCAAACATGTAACATACATGTAACATACATATAACATTTGGGTTAGAAGCATGTTACATGTATGTTATATGTTCTGCAACCATATAACATGCTTTAAAGCCTCTGTTTATCGGGGTTTGCGCCCTGTCATGTTATATGGTTATATGTTTTTGCGAAATTCTTTTTTTATTCAACACAAAGGTACAGATAATCTCTAAGCCCCTTGGGGATAGTTCCTTTACCCCCAAAGGAATGCTTTGCGTGACCTATGGGAGGCATCGGAGTACCCCCATAACAGATATCGGAACAAGTGATAAACTATATCTTTATCAAATGAAGGCTTTAATTGACCCGATTATGGGCTTCAGTCGGTAAGAAAAGGGGCTTCAGTCGGTAACAAACCACCCTTCAGTCGGTAACTGATTCCGAAGAAATTTAAAAAGGACCTGGCGCTGTCCCAGCGTCAAGGTCCCTCGCAAACTTGAACTCACGTTCGAGTTTGTCTTCGGCTCGGCAGAACACAAGCGGTCTTGGTTCTGCTCTCGCCTTTCGCAAACTTCAAACAACCAAAAAAAGAAGTAGTTGCCTGAATCTCTCTTTATCGGATGAACAGCAGTTCACGGTACTTAGGCAGCGGCCACAGAGCGTCGTCAACGATCAGTTCCAGTTTGTCAATCTGATAACGGATGTCGTCGAGTTTCGGCTCCACCTTATCGTGGTAGGCAATCGCCTTCTCATGCTCATCCACAATCTTGTTCGCCAGTTTACGGGCGTTGACCAGTTCCTCCACCTGACGCTCGATAGACGAGGTGCGCTCGGCAATCTCCTCAATCAGTTTCAGGTTACGAGCCGACAACTTCTCCGCCTTGTCCACAGGGAATACCTCTGCCATGTTCTCCACATTCTTCAGGAGCTGGCTCTGGTAGCGGGTGGCGACAGGGATGATATGGTTCATGGAGATGTCGCCCAGTACACGAGCCTCAATCTGTATTTTCTTCGTATAGGTCTCCCATTTCACCTCGTTACGCGCCTCCAGCTCCTTCTGGGTCATCACACCCAGACTCTCGAACATCTGGATGCTCTCAGCGTCAAGGTAACGCTCGAAAATCTTCGGGCAAGACTTCTCCACATCCAGTCCACGCTTGGTAGCCTCTACGACCCACTCGTCGCTATAGCCATTACCGTCGAAGCGGATGGGCTTGCAAGTCTTGATATCCTCACGGAGCACGTCGATGATCGCATGGAAGACAGCGCTATGCTCGGTACCAGCCAGTTTCTTCTCATATTCAGGAATACGTTCGTCCACCCGTTTCTTGAAGTTGACGAGTGCCTCAGCGACAGCACTGTTCAGGGCTATCATCGCCGATGCGCAGTTAGCCTCGCTGCCGACGGCACGGAACTCAAAGCGGTTACCCGTGAAGGCGAAAGGTGACGTGCGGTTACGGTCGGTGTTGTCGATAAACAATTCTGGGATCTCCGGGATATCCATCTTCATACCCTGCTTGCCAGCCATGGCGAGGATGTCTTTCACGTCAGCCTTCTCAATGTGGTCGAGCAGTTCCGATACCTGCTTGCCCAAGAACGAGGAGATGATGGCGGGAGGAGCCTCGTTGGCACCTAAGCGGTGAGCATTGGTGGCAGACATGATACTTGCCTTCAACAGTCCGTTATGGCGGTATACACCCATCAGTGTCTCGACGATGAATGTGGCGAAGCGCAGGTTCTGCTCAGGAGTCTTGCCGGGCGCATGCAGCAGTACCCCGTTATCCGTCGACAGGCTCCAGTTGTTATGCTTTCCGCTGCCGTTGATGCCATCGAAAGGTTTCTCATGGAGCAGCACACGGAACCCATGCTTACGTGCCACCCGCTTCATCATCGACATCAGCAGCATGTTATGATCGACGGCAAGGTTCGTCTCCTCGAAGATAGGAGCCAGCTCAAACTGGTTGGGAGCCACCTCGTTATGACGGGTCTTACAGGGGATGCCCAGTTCAAGGGCGACAATCTCCAGTTCCTTCATGAAGGCAGCGACACGCTCTGGGATGCTTCCGAAATAATGGTCATCCATCTGCTGGTTCTTTGCCGAGTCGTGTCCCATCAGGGTGCGTCCCGTCAGCAGCAGGTCAGGACGTGCGGCATAGAGACCTTCGTCCACCAGGAAATACTCCTGTTCCCATCCGAGGTTGCTGGTGACCTTCTTCACCTCCGGGTCGAAATAATGACAGACATCCGTAGCGGCGACATTCACTGCATGAAGAGCACGCAGCAATGGTGCCTTGTAGTCGAGTGCCTCACCGCTGTAGCTGATGAAGACCGTAGGGATACACAGCGTATCGTCGATGATGAACACCGGTGAGGTGGGGTCCCATGCGGAGTAGCCACGTGCCTCGAAAGTCGAACGGATACCGCCACTGGGGAATGACGAGGCATCAGGCTCCTGCTGGACGAGCAGTTTACCCGTGAACTCCTCCACCATACCACCCTTGCCGTCATGCTCAATGAACGAGTCATGCTTCTCGGCAGTACCCTCCGTCAGGGGCTGGAACCAGTGCGTATAGTGAGTGACACCGTTCTCCGTTGCCCATTGTTTCATGCCGGCAGCCACCGCGTCGGCAATCTCACGGTCGAGACGTGCGCCATTGTCCATCACATCAATCATTTTCTCATACACAGCCTTGGGAAGATACTTGTACATCTTCTCACGGTTGAAAACCTTCTTTCCAAAATACTCAGAAGGTCTCTCTACTGGATTTTTTACGTCGAGTGGCTTCTTCTTGAATGCCTCACCGACAACCTGAAATCTTAATGCTTCCATAACTTCTTTTTTTTACAAATGAATGATTAACTATTGAAAGTTTACGGATGCAAAGTTATAACAATATGAAAGAATATAGGCATATTTTATTTCATATTGTGTGTTAAAACATTAATACACTATCTTTTTGTAAAGTATTACGGTTGTTTGTGTGTCGTTTTGTTATCATTTTGTCTTCAAAACGCACCGTCTTTTGGCAAATTGAAACTTATGGACATTTTGAAGTCTTATGTCTCAGTAGCCTTGGTAAGTTGGCGAGTGACTTTACGCGCTTCCCGCCAGCGTGGGAAATAACGATCCATCAGGGAATGGAAGTGTGCGTTATGACTGGGTTCCAGCAAATGGCAGAGTTCGTGTACCACCACATGTTCAGCACACCATTCCGGCAATAATAATAAATAGGTAGAGAAGCAGATGGTGCGTGCTTTCACGTTACACATGCCCCATCGGGAAATCATCGGTTTATAGTAGATTTCCCTCGGCTGTACTCCCATCCGTGCGGCATGCTGTTCCACCATGGGCGTTGTCAGGTCCTTCAGCTTCCGGATCGCATCGTCCTTCTGTTCCTTGGTCCGCAGCGGCAGTTGGTTGAAAAAGGCAGTCCTTTGCCGTTGTCGTACCGCCGTCTTTTCCCTTGCCTTGGCAATCCAGTCACGATGCTCCATGATAAACCGCACCACCTCCTTTTTACGTAGTCCGACGGGTGCAGACACATGCACATCGCCATTCTTAACGATGCGCATTGACAGTCTGCTTGTCATCCGGTATGTCACTAATATCGCCATCTCTGCGGTTTTCTTTTCCAGACTGCAAAGATACGCAAAATGAGTGAAATACCAAATTTATTTGAGTATTTCCGAAGTGCAGCCCATCGTT
>Ga0326511_10000067_pt1 | contig 76295 bp, 74 predicted proteins | sample 0_2496_0518_D_FD_203701 | JGI IMG/M metagenome (GOLD analysis project Ga0326511, IMG submission 203701) | Bovine rumen microbial communities from UC Davis, California, United States - 0_2496_0518 | ecosystem: Host-associated > Mammals > Digestive system > Stomach > Rumen | place: USA...
GTTGGAATGTTTGGAACTTATAGGTGGAGCATATTTATTGTGGGGTCATGAAACTGTCGCAGAGGGCTTCAAAGAAGAGTTTAACGCTATCAAACAAGCCTTACTAAAGGCACAAAAAGAGCATAAGCTTTTAGAGATTATTAAACCATCTTTGAGATTAGTTGGTAATTGTTTACAAGCAAAAGCTCCCTTTGTTGATGATTACCATCCGTGGGTTTTCATTAAAGAAATAACAGATGAAGAAGAACTAAAGCTATTAAGGAGGATGTTAGAATGAGTGCACAAAAATACTATAAACCAATTAACCCAATAAAGATTAACTATATCTGCACTAAATGTGGAAGAAAAAGGACTATAACATACGATGCTAAAAATGAAGAAGGTGGCTTGCTATCAACTCAATTTGAACTATGTATGCCATTTATGTATTGTCCTAGATGTAATAAATTAACTATGAAAGAGGTAGAAGAGAATGAAGAAATTTAAGCAAATTTTAACTTTAGCAGCATTACCCTTAGTCTTAGTCAGTTGTACTAATAAAACTAAAAATGCAGAAATTTTAGAAGCATTAAACATTGAGTATAATGTACCTAATGGTAAGGTTAAAGAAATGACAGGGTATGAATTCGAGCCTGATACGGAATGCTACATTGTGGAGTATGAGGGTAAGACTTATTATGTTGCGTTAATGAAGAATGGAACGGATGCAGATGACAACCTAGATTCTTTCCTAACACTTCACGAAAGGAAATAAAATGGATAAACGGATATATAAATTAAATGGTTTTATTTATCTGCAAGGATTCAAAGACTATCCTTGGCTAACCTATAGCTATAACTCAAGAGGAGAACCTATTGCTTTCTTCTTACTGAATGCTATAACTAAGCAATGCTTTAGGAAAGATATATTGCCTATAATAAGAAGAGGTACTGTTGAAATTTCTCCAGACCTCTATCAAGAAATAAAAACATTTAAACAAAATCCTCCTATAGAGGAACAACGCAGGGAAAAATGTAAGCTGGTTGTACCAACAGGTATAACATTAAAGGAGCATCAGGATGTAGCCGTGCATAAGATGATGCAATACTACAAGTATGGTTTCTTCTTAGGAACAGGAACAGGTAAAACTTTAATAGCAATCACTTGGCTGTTAAGTAAACAACCTGAGAGCTGCTTAATAGTTACACCACAAAAAGTTATTGGTCAATACAGAGCTGAACTAGATAAATACATCCCTGGCAATAGCTATGTAATAACCAACTATGAACAATTATCTAAGTTTAAAGACCAAAAATTTGAAGCTCTAATATTAGATGAATCTCATAGAGTTAAAAACTACTCCAGCAATATGAATGAATATTGTAGAGAGATAGCAAAGAATGCTGAATATGTTTATTTATTCACAGGTACACCGCAGGATAAATCTAGGCACGATATTCTAGCACAGCTAGCTATACTAGACGAAAGGGTGATGCCTGGAAAAACCCACACTTTAGAAAGATACTTCACCTTCAATGATTACTTCCAACCTGACAAAGAGAAAAAAGAATTCTCCGAGGAATTAACTGCAATTATAAATTGCTATACTTGGGGTAAAAAAACTGAGGATGTAGTAGACTTAACTAAAGAAAATAATATAATAATTAAGTGTCCACATCCTACTGAGTGGTATGATGAACTTAAAAATAAGCGAATTGTCTTAGACTCAACATCGAACACATATTGTGTAGCAGACAATAAAGGTGTTCTAAGAATCAGACTCCGTGAAATATGTACTGGAATTCTTACAACTCAGGATGATAAATATGTTCAAAGTATCTTGGAAGTAGAATCACCTAAGATAAATAAGTTTAGAGAACTTATTCAAACTCTACCTAAAGCTATTATATACTATGAATTCACTTCATCTTTAAATCAGATAGAGCAAGTGCTTAAAGAAGAAGGCAAAAAGTATGTAATAGTTAATGGGAAATGTAATACAAAAAAATCAACTATCTTAATAGAAAGATTTAAATATTATAGAGAAATTTATTTAGTAATCCAATGTCGTAGTGGTAACGCAGGATTAGATTTAACAAACACAAACAATATTATTTTTTATTCATTACCTGAATCTTATATAGTATTTCATCAATGCAAATCTCGCATCAGGAGAATAGGCCAATTAAAAGAATGTAATTACTATTATTTAATATGTGAGAATAGCATAGAAGAACTTATATATTCTACATTAAAAAGAAAGAAGAGCTTTACAGACAAGGTATTTCAAAATTATTTAAAATAATAAGGAGAAATAAAATGTCTAATGTAATTGAAGAAACAATTAAAACCAAATTCGGAACAATAAATAGTTTTGTAGATAAGAATTATTCTAAACTACCTATGAGTAGAACACATATTTATAAGTTATTAAATTTTGAAATCCAAAATCCTGGAATTCAAACATTAGAAGCTTTAGCAAAACTATTAGAATTACCTACGGAGGAAGTTGTTAATGATTATCTCGCTGGATATAGAGACAAATGGAACAAAAATCAATACTGAGATTAACTTTGTCGGTTTATATACAATAAATAAATCAGGCAAGGAACTATTTAAAATCTTCAAGTGTCCTGAAGAAAAGGATGAGATGATAAAATTCGTTAAAAGCCTACAAAGTAAGGGTGCTAAATTCGTAGGGCATAACTTTAAATTTGATACAGGTAGATTACTTTATAGCTATGGGCTAGATATAGAGATAGGACACGATACCTTAATACTAGCTTACCTAAACTCTACCGTGGATGAGTTAAAAAAATCAAAGCAAGGCTCACCTCAATATGACCCTGCTTATAAACACTGGCTTACTTTAAAGAAGACAGCACAAAGAATTTTAGGAGTAGAAGACTGGGATATAGGGCTAAAAGATAAAACATCAAAAGATAAAAATGTTGTTGCACCTTACCTATATTGTGATGTAAAATATTGTTACCAACTGTTTCAGTACTATAAAAAGACTACACCTAAAAGTAAATTAAATACATATAAACTTATAATAAAAGCTTGTAACACATATAAATATATAGAGGTTAATGGATTACCTTTAGATATGGAGAAGCTTAAGACAACTAAAGCAGAGTATTCCATTAAACAAAGTGAAGTTATGGTAAAGATAAATGAGATACTAGACTCATTAGATTACAATATAGAACCAATGACTTCAAAGGAATACTATAATCCTGCACAACACTATTTCTCTAGTGATGAAGAGTTTGGTAAATATTTTAATCATAAAGATAGGAGAGGTTATTATCACATAAATGTTTACACACCTAGATTATCTGAGGTAATCAACCTTAATTCAGGACAACAACTATCCGAGATACTTTATGACGTTTTATCACTCCCTGTGTTAGGCATAACAGATAAAGGAAAGCCTTCCACTTCCACGGATGTGTTAGTCAAATTAAAAGACTCTCATCCGATAGTAGACTTGATTCTACAGTATAGAACCTTAAAGAAATCTATTGAATTCTTTGAGTCTTGGGAGCAGGAAGCTATAAAACATAGTGACGGTAAATATTATTTACATTCAACTTTCCATTTAGATGGTACAGTAACAGGAAGAACTTCTTCTTCCGAAGTAAATCTACAACAAATCCCTAGAAATAAAGACTTAAAAAGTTTATTTAGAACCAATAGCAAGGATTGGGAAATGGTTTGCTTGGATTACTCCCAGCTAGAATTAAGATTCGCAGGTCTTGTGGCTGATGTAAAAGCTATAAAGGATAGCTACCGTAAGGGTGAGGACTTGCATTATAAAATGGCATCCATAGTAACAGGAAAACCTGTAGACCAAATAACTAAGGCCGAAAGAACACAAGCCAAAGCGGCAAACTTTGGATTCTTGTATGGTATGCAAGCTGAATCCTTTGTAGAATATGCAAAAGTAAGCTATGGCGTAGATGTTTCTTTAGAAGAAGCAATCAACATACGCTACCATTTCTTTGAATTATATCCTGAACTGCTTACCTACTATGATTGGGTACGAAGCTGCCTTGATAATGACGGCAAGCTTATCTCTATTATGCAAAGAGAGTATGTACTTCACCAGGATGTGTTAGCTAATCCTTGGAAAAAAGAGAACTGGGTAAGACCAGCAATAAATTTCCCAGTACAATCTGCAGGCTCTGACTATGTAGTATCAGGATTGATACAAGTAATTAACGACCCTATCTTAAAAGATAATATAAGAATAGGAGCAACAGTCCACGATTCAATCATAGGCTTAGTTAGAAAGGATGAACATTTCTATGACTATATACTTAGAATTAAAAGTATAATGGAGAACCCTGAGATAGCTCAGAAACTAATTACAAAGAAACCAGACTTTCCTATAGTAGTTGATGTAGAAATCGGCCCTCTAGGAAAGGGAGTAGATATTGAAGAATATAAAAAGCAAGAGGAGAATAAGAATGAGTAAAGATATTCATAGATATAGTCACTCAAGACTACAAACTTTTAAGCAATGTCCTCGTAAACATTACTACAATTATATAGAGGGTATTGAGACTCCTGAAAATGAGTACACAATCCCTGGAAAAATGTTCCACGAATGTGTTGAGCGTACAATAAAAGGTTTAGACTTCAAGGATGTTACTGATGAGTTCAGAAAGCTTTGTATGACAGGTAAACTTCCTTATGAACCTGACCTATTAGAATACATCGTAGCTAAATACTTCCAGTATTATGCAAAGGAATATAGTATGGAGCAAAATCTCCTATGTGAGCAGGAGTTTAAAGACCAGCTAGACGGAGAGGATTTTATTATCGGATACATAGATGCTGTTTATGAGACAAACGGCCTCGTAGGTATCAGAGATATGAAAACCACGGTGAATAAGCTTAAGTATAAGTATGAGGATGTCTTATACAATGAGCAGCTACTTTTATATATACCTTTTGCGGAAGATATTTTAAAAAGAAAAGTCTCTACTAAACAAATAGATGAGGTAAGACTTGCAAAATTAAAGCCAGTTCCTTTGCTTAACAATGGTAAACCAAGCAAAAGTAAGGAGCTACTAGATTTAGTAACCTATGAAGATTACTATGATGCACTAGCGGAACGTGGGCTAGAAAAAGAAGCTGAGTATCAGAGCATCCTACAATATCTAGAGGAACGAGGCCACCCATTATTCAATAGAATAACCATTCAAATAGTAGATGATAAGTTAGTAGAAACAAATGCTGAAGAAGTATTAAAAACTTATACAGCAGCTAAACTTGACACATCTACATACAGAGTGAAAGGGCCTCTATGTAATTATTGCGCTTATAAAGAGCTATGTGACCTAGATAGGTTTGCTCCAAGTGATGCATCACGTGAAATAATTATAGAAAAAATTCAAAATAATACAAAATAGTATTGCAAAATATAAACAATAGTGTATAATATATAGTGAACAAAGGGTATAACGTTCACCCTTTGAAATAAAGATAAAGGAGATAAAAATATGAGCGTATTAACAAACAAAGCAAAAGCAGTAAATCAAATGCCTACCGATGAAGTCTATGTAATCTATGGACTTCAAGGCACAGGCAAGACAGTATTAGCATCTACTTTCCCTAAGACACCTGAGAAGCCTATGCTATATCTAGATATTCTAGAAGGAGGTACAGGTTCAATCTCTTACAGCGAAAGAGATAACATTGTAGTAGTTAAGATTGAGAACTTTGATGAAATCAATGAAGTATTCAAAGATGTAGTTAATGGCTACACAGTGGATGATTCAGGCAAGAAGATTCCTGTTGCTTATTCTACAATCGTTATTGACTCAGCTACTCAACTAGAATACCTACTAAAGAAAGGCTTAATGGAAGCCAACAAGAAAGACCAAATGACCCTACAATTATGGGGATTAGCTAGTCAGGAGCACGATGAGATATGGAATGCGTGCAAATATGTTCATCAAGCAACTGGAACAAAGATGGTTATCATTTGTCACCAAAAAGAAATCTCTGATGAAGAGAACCCAGGTAACAATAAGATTATCCCAAGCTTAATGAATAAAGCAGCTTATGGATTATGTGCTAAGGCATCTTTCGTATGGTATACAAAGGTTGAAAATGTACAAAAACCTGATAAGGATGGTACAATTAAGACTGAGACCAAGTTCTACACATACATTGATATTTGCCAAGCTTACTTATCTAAAACACGTAAGCCTAAGGAAATGACAATCCCTTTGAAAGTAGCAAACTTAACTTACCCTAAGTTTAAGCAAAAGATTTTAGATGTTATTACCAATTCAAATCAACCAAATACTAATGGAGGTACAAACTAATGGCATTACTAATTAACCAAGGAAAACAAGACACATCAAATGATAATACATTTGAACCAATCGAAGAAAAAGATGTAGTAATTACTATTGAAAAAATTGAATTAAATCGTTACTTACCAGGAAATATTGATGTAACTTTCAGACTAATGACAGGCACTCATAAGAACTGGACTAGAAAAGATACAGTAGCTTATGATGCAACAAACTCTTTTTCCTGGAAGTATAGAGCTTTAAGAAGCTGTTGCAATGTTCCTTATAACGAAAATGAACCAGCACAAATTGATATTGAAGCTTTACTAAAGGATAAGATATTGATTGTAGACTTTGCAATCACAGAAAAAGATGGAAAGAAATATCAAAAGTGTTCTTATAGAAAGATTGATAAAGAGCATATTAAGTTAGCTTTCCCAAAAGTTGAAGAGGATGAAGAATTTAATTTACCTGTAGAAGAAGCGCCAGCTCAGCCTACAGCAAAAGCTCCTCAAAAACCTAAAGAAACAGCGGTTAATGCACCAGCGCCAGCAACACCATCAACACCAGTAATGAGTGATGATGACGATGAATGGAACTAAAGGCAAAGAACTTGAATCAGACTTTCAAAAAGATGCTGAAAAACTGATACGCTCTAAGGGTGGGTACGTGGTTAAAGTCCACGTATCTGCCTACCAAAATCAAGGTACACCTGATATATTGGTATGCTATAGAGGTATGTTTATTGGCTTTGAATTGAAAGTAGATAGAAATACTTTATCTGATTTGCAAAAGCTTAGAATAAGGCAAATTAGAAACGCTGGTGGTATAGCCAAAGGTATATATTCTTTAGAAGAAATAGAGGAGACACTATATGAAATTCAAAGACTTCAACCAGGAGGTAAATCCTCTTGATGAACCTTGCTATAGTGTTGAAACAGCAACTGGTATACACAATAAAATAAAGTTCTCCGATGTTAATACTTATATGCGACAAGATGTGAATGCCAAAATCTATTGGACCATTCCTCTAGGGTATATCATATTAAAAACGGATAACTTACTGATTGTTGATGCAATAATAAATCTACAAGAAAAAGTATTAGTAGTCCAACAAGGAAATGAGTACCTGATTTATGGAAAAGATTCCTTAAATCTTTGTACAACTAACAACTTACTTGCGTGTGGTATTAATGCTGATACTATAGCATACAGTAAAAAAGGTACTAGCATACTGCTACCTTTTCACCATAAATTAAATACCTCTGCAGACTTCAACAATATAAATATCCTATATGAAAATTCAATAAGTCGTCTACCTTGCTGGTTAAAGCCATTAAGAGTTATAAGTAGTACTGTTAAAGATGGATTAAACATACCATTGACAGGAGATGTTCAATCCCAATTAACAGCACAGCTTATGAACTTAGCTTCGGTTTCTGATACAGAAAAGAAAGCAATAGTTAATGTAATCAATAGTCAATTAACCTTAACACCTTTAACAGCGGATGAACTTAACAATATAATGCTTATACATAGGAATAGAATCTTAGAAAAATTCTATGATAAGAACTCATTCCTACACTTTAAGCTGGGAGATTTTGTTATACAAGCCTGCAACATAAAACGAGATACCAAAAGTAAAGAACTCTTTTTCTACAATTATAATAAGAATATATATGTTAATGATGAAGACTATATAAAGGGATACATTACAAGAATGTGTCCGTCCTTAAAGCAATTTCAAAAAGAAGAAACAATGAAATACATTAAGGACTACCTTTATGAAGACTCAGTTGAGTTTAATAAAAATGAATATACTGTTGTGTTTAAAAATGGAATTTTAAATCTAGCTACAATGAAGCTAGAACCAATGACTCCTGACCACTTAGAGTCAATACAAATTGAAGCAAACTATGACCCAACGGCTTATAGTAGTACTGCCGATGAATTCTTTGCAACTGCTACTTGTGGAGATAAAGACGTAGAACGATTACTATATGAAGTTATAGGTTATACAATGCTAAAAACAAATGCACTTGCAAAAGCATTCGTCCTAGTAGGAGCAGGTAGAAATGGTAAGTCTACTTTCTTGGATATAATAAAACAAATGCTTGGAAGAAATAATTATACTGCTATATCTTTTAAAGATTTAGCCAGCAACTTCAGAGCATCTACATTAAAAAACAAACTTGCATCGTTAGCAGGTGATATATCGGCCCAACCAATCCAAGAGTCAGACCTATTTAAATCTATCACAGCCTATGAAGACATTCAATTAGAAGAAAAATATAAAGCTAGTTATACTGATAGAGTATTCTCAACGATGCTATACTCTTGTAACAAGTTACCTAGAACACCTGATACATCCGATGGTTTTTATAGACGTTTTGTAATCATACCATTCAATGCAGACTTAAGTAAAGTAAAAAATGTAGATGGCCTAGCTTTCCACGACAAGTTAATGAGTCAAGAAAGCATAGATTATATAGCTTTCAAAGCTTGTAAGGCTATATATGAGGTGCTAAATACAACTAAGGAATTCTCTTTACCTATTTGTGTACAAGAAATGATTAAGCAATATCGTATAGATAACTCAGGACCTCTATCTTGGTTTAGAGATAAACTTAAGAGTGATACTATGAAGTTAAGAACTTATAAATTAGGAGTAGCCTTTGCAAACTATCAGGCATACTGCGCTGAAGTTAATAGACCTCCTATGAGTCAAGTAAACTTTAAAGCTGAAATAAAAAAGGAATTAAATATTGAACTAATTGAATAAATAGTTTATAATAAAAGTATGGAAGAGCAAATAATCCATACTTTTGTTTTGTTTTGTTTCCATTAACACCTCCTTTTTTAAAAAGACCCTGAGTTTTCTCAGAGTCTTTCTTTTTATTTATAGTTATTAACGCCTTCATAATGAAGGACATAAGGTAAACCTGTCTCGGGATTTACTTCGGCTTTACCTAATTCTTCTTTACGCTTCTTTATATCTTTGTCAAGGTCAGCTTTAATTTGCTTGGCCTCACCTATAGCAGGATTCAATTCTTCAGGAGTAAGTTCGATGATAACAGGCTCGTTCTGTTTAGGATTAACACCAGGAGCGTAGACATTCTCTACTTGGATGTTGAAAGCTACTGTACCAACAGGTTCATCCTTATCCTTGTTCTCCTTAAGAGCATCACCAGCCTTATCCAAAATAACTTTAGCACAAGATGCAGCTAGGGAATCATCATCCGTGGTTGTCATAATATACTTCAGCTTTTCCAAAGCCATATCACGAGCTGAGGAAACTTCTGCCTTGAACTTAGCAGTCTTTGCCACGGTTAATTCCTCCATCGTAGTAACGACATCTTTATTCGCTAGCATCCTATTAGCTAGAGCGGCTGCGTTTCGAGCTGTAGGTAAGATAGAACGCATAGCCTCTTCAGCAGTATAGCCTCCGAAGCATACAAGCTCAACGAAAAGCTTTTGCTGCTCATCTAATAGATTGTAATGAGAGGTTGTTAATTGTCCTGCTTTTAAAGCAGCGAGTAATTCTTCCTTTGTTTGAAGAATCATTGGTTTAAAAATTCTAGAATCGTTTGCCATTAAATATTCTCCTTTGTAATATAGTATCCTGCAAGAGGTTCGTGTTCAGCTATCTTCTTTTCAAAGAAAGATTGCTTACAAGAATTAAAAAAGTCTGGCGATATAGTACCGATGCTTCTATCTATAAGGAACTTTTTTAAGGAATCTAAGGTAGCAAACCTATGGATATCTGCTTTGAAAACAAGATGCTGAGCTACATACACTTCACCTTTGTAGATATACTTATAATAATATTCTTCGATAAGATTGTTGCGAACTTGAATAGGCATTTGTTCAAATAAAGTATCCACAAGCTCTACCTGATAAGGAGCATCACCTATAAACTGCTCTAAAAACCCTTTGAATCTTTCCTTATCAATTTCTAATCTTGGCATAAAAACCTCCTTGAATTTTATAATGCTTTCTTTCCTTAATTATAGCAAATAATTGCAAAGAAATAAAGTCTATGCTATAATAAAACAAAAGGTGAGTATATGAACTTAGACGATATTTTAAATAATAAATTAAAACATCCTAAAAAGAAAAAGAGAGTAAGCTGTCAGAAAATAATCCAGCTTATCCTTGAAGATAAATATGACCCATCAAACCCTACGCACGTAAGAATGAAGAACCGTGCAGTAGAGGCAGGGGTGATTGATGAGAACCTAAACATAATAGAAAGGAGATAAAACAATGCCAGGATTAGAAGATTTATTAGGAACAGGTACTGATGGAGACCAGAAAATTACAGAGAATAGTAAGCAAGTCAACCCATTAGAGGCTAAACCTGACGACTCTGTAACAGGTACTGAAGAGAATCCTTTAGAAAGAATGGATGAGATTTCTAAATCAAAAAAGGATTCAAAGAAGAAGGATAAAGAAGATAAGACACTAGACAGTGCAACTATCGAAGATATGTTAATGACAGGTGAAAACACCAGAGGAATGTTTGAACCTAATGATAAAGAACCTGAAGGTAATGAACCAAAATTAAATGAAGAAGTAGATGAGAAAGCTAAAAGAAATTTAGATAAGGGTGAAGTAAAGCCTTCTGAAAAGTATGCAAAAAATTTTAAGAATGATTTATTAAAACACCCTGAAGCATACACGGTTCAAACACCTCAAGGAGAAATGACAATAGCAGAAGCTATTAAAAGAGGCTATAATCCTATTACAAAAAGATTTGAGAAGGAACATAATCAGCAAAATATAAGAGAATCTTTCTTAAATAAACTGAATGATTCAGACAGAAGGAGTCTAGAAAGAATAACTGACCCAAGTGCAGCACAAGTTGCACCTGCAGATGCTGAAATGTATGGGTTAGATGCGTCATCTCCTATGGTTAGACAGCAGCCACAGCAACAGATGGCTCCTCAACCAATGCAACCAGCAGGACAACCAACAGGGCAGCCTCAAGGAATGATGCCTACAGGACAACAGATGCCTGGTTCTGAAGAATCAATGGCAGCGGGAGCAAATCCCTTAGCAGCTTTATTAGGAGGAGGTAATCAATAATGCCTAGAGTTATACGTACAGGAAGAATTGACCCTATTACAGGTGAAGAAGAATCTGAAGTAGTACCACCAAATTATAAAAACCATCAAGAAAATACAGATGAGAGTACAAATATTTATAACCCAGAAAATAATCAATCCTATTATAATCTAGGAGAAACTGTTTCAACTAAAGACAACCCAAGTAAAACCACCCTAGAAAGTGGGAAGAATACTGGTTCAGGAGTTGAGGCTGCACTAGAAAGTGATGGATATAAATGGGATAGAGATGCTAAAAAGATGGCAGAAAATACTTATCAGCAAAAAGTTCTAGAAGAAAAGCAAGGAATGCTAACCCAGCGTCAAGAATTAGAGAAAAATGCTCAGCAATACCAGACTCAAGCTGATATGCAGAAGTACTCTGATAACCAGACAGCAGACAAGGTGGGCTGGACGGGAGGATATGTTCTTGACCAAGAACGTCAGCGTGAATATATGAAGCAGTCCATTCAAGCACAGCTTTACGGAGCTATGGAGCTACAAAAATATGGTTATGATACAGCAATGGCTGCGGCAAGATTAAGCTATGATGCTAACTTATTAAATTATTCACAGGAATATTATAATCAAGCAGTCCAAAATGCTATAGCTGAAGGCAATCTATTAGGCACATATTTTTCTGCAGAAGTTAAAGAAATGCTACAGCAATACACTATAGCTGGAGAAAAATTACAGGACTCATCATTACCTGACAATGAGAAGAAAAGAGCACAAAAAATAGTTAATAGTATTAATGGATGGTTTGGAGAAAATAATATCTCTCCAGCAGGAATTAAGACGGCGGCTCAATGGAGTGCAGAACTAACTGCAGAAAATCAAAGAAATGACTTACTTTGGACTCAATTTAATTCAGCAATGAACGTAGCTAATAATACTAAAAAAGAAAACTCTTCAGCATTTATTATGCTTGATGATAAAGGTAATCCTATATATGATGGATATAGTATAAAAATGGGTGACTGGAATACTATAGATGGAAAAGAAATAGTAGAAAACTATTTAAGCAATGACCCTTCTGGTCAACGTAGACAAGAATTCTTTGGCTATTTAGATACTCAATTAGCAGGTCAGAGTAGGTCAGACTTCATTGACTGGTTAAAAGCTAAGGGATATATGGAAAAAGATGGTACAATTCAAGGAGATACTAAAGAATTATATGGAAAATTCTTAGGAGAATCTGATGTATTTGCTAACTTCATTGAAAAGAAATTTGGAGATTTATCTCCTGAAGATAAAAAAATACTAGCTAAGAAATTAAATGGTTATGATTTAACTGTAAACTTACCTGATGGTAAGACAACAACATATACCCTAAAAATTACAAAAGAATCAGGTGGTTCATCTGATGGTTCATCTGGTGGTTCATCTGGTAGTTCATCTGGAAATGGTACTGATAAAAAGTCTACAGAAACATTTGATTTAATTCTAAAGAAAACATATACAACAGCTAATCAAGATGATATGTTAAATACACTTTTTAATACAGATAGTAATGGAGAATTAACAAATGAAAATTTTAAAACTCTTTTTCAAACACTTGAAAGCTGTACTCAATCAAACCCAGATACTTGGGATGAAGATAATGGTTGGTGGAACTTTCTAAAAGGTACTTATGGATATGGAAGTTATGCTGAAGCAATAAATTCCTGGGCTACAGCAACAGATAATTGGGAAAAAACAAAGGCTGTAGGAAAAATTCTAGAAAATATTTCAGACTCTATAGGCCCAGAAAATTTAGAGTTATTAAAAAATATAGCAGATAAATGGACAAATATGTCAAAAAGAGATAGAGAATTACTATCTGATGAACAAAAAACTTATTATGAAAAAGCTACAAACTTTATGACAAAAGTAACACAAATAAAAGAAGCTTATGATTATTATAGTAGAAATGATTCAAACCCATTTACGTGGAGTTATGTAGGAGATACTTGGGCAAAAGTAAGCCATAGCTGGTCCAATATGAATTCATTTGGAGATTTCTGGGGAGCGTTAGGAAGTTCATTTAGTGCTGTAGGAACATCCGTTGTATCAGGACTCGGAGGACTCATTAAAAATTTATTTTTTACTTGGACTTGGGATTAAAGGAGAATATATGAAAATTAATTGTTTAAATGGTAATATTATTGTAAGAGTAACTGAGGAAAAGGTTACTACAAAAGCAGGACTGATTGTTAATACAACAGAACAAAGAGGAAAAAGAACTATTATTACAGGGGAAATAATTTATTCTAACAGGAAAGACAGCTTACAGAAAGGAAGCATTGTATACTTCCCTATGTTTGCAGCTCAGCCGATTAGCCTTGATGGGCTAGACTACGCTGCAGTTAATGCGAAGGATGTTATCCTAGTAAAAGAAAATGAATGATGCTCTAAAAATTATTTTAGTATTCCTACTTGTACTAATTATTGTACCTGTAATAATATGGATAGCATTAAGTAATGCAGATAAAAACAAAGATGAAAATGAAAAGGACTAATATTCAAGGAGATTTATGAAAACAAAGCAAACAAAAATTATTAAAACAACATTTCAGAAAATGTCTGATATTGTAACACCAACAATGGGAGCGAAAGGAAGACTAGCTGTCTTACAGGATGAGCTATCCAGGCCTTTCCTTACAGATGATGGAGTCACTGTTGCAAAAGAATGTATGAATTTTGAGGATGCATTTGAAAAGATGATAGCGATGTCGATAATTGAAGCAGCCAATAATACGGAGAAGCGTGCTTTTGACGGCACAACATTAACTGTATTATTAACGAATGAGTTCTACAAAGCAGGCCTTCGTCTAATTAAGAGAGGCAAGCATCCTCAGGAAGCAGCAAAAATTATTGAGAAGGAAATTGATGCAGCACTAGCTTACATAGCTAAGATTAAAAAGCCTATCACAGATAGAGACACGGTGAGAAACGTAGCGAACATCACTACAAAGATACCTGTGATAGGAGAGCTTGTAGCAAGAGCTTATGATTATGCTGGAAATAATATGAATGTTGTTATCGAACACGATAGAAAATCGAAAGAGTCTTCTATTGAACACGTAGACGGTATGGTAATTGATTCAGGATACTTCTCTGATGAGATGAAGCAGCTATGCGACAGCGAAGGAAAATGGGAAGCGAACAATGCAAAGCTAATATTATTAGCTGAAGGAATGCTTACCAGAAATGGATTGAATTGTCTATTTAAATCCATAGAAAATCCTAACCAACCATTAGTATTCATCTTATCCAAGGACTTTAATCCTGAAAGCTTAAAGATAATCCTAGACAACCTAATCCAAAACAAGTTGAGGTTTATGATTGTCTTTATAAATGATAGTAAACCTGAAGAGGTATTCTTAGATATTGCTGCACGCTCTAATGGAAAGATTCAATCTGCTACATTAGGAACAACGGACTACAGTTTAGAGTATGCTGGTACAGCAGACAAGATTATTATTGAACAGGACAAGACGACAATACTATGCAAGGGTGATGACAAAGCTATTGAAGCGAGAGTTAAATCCTACAGGAAAGAGCTAGAAGACAAAGAGTTTAACACGGGAATGATTCGTGCTGATGTAATAAACCGAAGACTTGCAAACTTAACTGCAGGCGTAACAAAGATTAAGATTGCTGCACAAACAATTACTGAGTACACAACGATTCGTTTGAAACTAGATGATGCGATAGGAGCAGTAAGATGTTCCTGTAGAGATGGAATACTACCAGGAGGAGGCAAAGCCTTATACATTACTTCTCTTATAAAGGAAACTAAGAACATTAAACAGGCACTTCAAAGTCCTTGCTTGAAAATCATTGAGAATGCAGGATTGAAAAAGCCTGGAAGAAATGTATTGGAGACTGAGGACCGTGGGCTAGATGTAAATACAAACAAAGTGGTTAACCTCTATAATGAAGGCATCATTGATAGCTTTACAAGTGTAGATACAGCAGTAAGAAATGCACAATCTATAGCTTGCAGTTATCTAAAAGCCTATATCATAATTAACCAAACTGCATAATCAAAAAGGTCTCTAATAAATAGAGGCCTTCTTTATTTATACAGTCAGATTATTTCTTATAAATTACTCCACCAAAAGAATGAATCTTTTTATTAGGAGATTCATAAGGCTGAATGTTTACCTGAAGCTTAGTGATTTTAAGTAGAGTGTTAAAGAATAAACTCATCTGACTTAAAATATGAGCTCTACAGAATTCAGCAACCTCGCCAACCTTAGTACAAGACGCAAGGTTTAAGGTATGTAACTTAGTTAATTGAATAAAAGATTCAGCTTTTAAAAATGGGTGAGAATCCACACGTAATGTATAAGTAAAATCAGGAGAATTATGATAAGTATCTTGAGAAGTAACTTTACAAGCTAAAACATTTCCATTATCCACAGCAATAACCATAAACAAAGCTCTTTGAACATTACCATTAGCAAAGGTTTTAATGTTACCATTTAAATCAATATAAGGAGAAGTAATTATATCGAAAGTCTTTAAAAAAGTGTAAGCCATATTATTTCACCTCCTTTCTATTCTTGCTAATAAACTTGGAAAATATTTTCCAGAAGAACCAAATCTCAACAGGAGTATACAAAGTATTAAGAGGATACTGAGCCTGATAAGCAGGATTAGTAGAACCAATAAGACTAGCTAACCTTCGCCATATATCAGACCTAACCTCTAAATTACTCATATCAGAAACATAAGTAAGATATTTAATCATAAACTCAGGGCCAGTCTTAGGTTTGAATTCGGATAGATATGCTTTAATATCTGCACGAGCAATAAGCATCTCATTAAAGTCTTTATATTCTTGAGGAGTATAAACAACTCTAAAATAAATATCTTTATGCTGCTCAATAATACTTAAAGTATGCTTTAAACCAGCACCATCGTGGTCTAAGGAAAGAATAATATTCTTACCAGACAAAGTTGAGATATGAGAAGATGTGAATGCTGTACCCATAGCTGCAACAACATTAGGAATACCACAAGTAACTAAAGATAAAGCATCCATATAACCTTCAACGACATAAACAGATGGATAAGACTTAGCTTTATGATAATTAAATAAAGCATAAGACTTCTTAAAGAATGAAGTCTCACAAGAATTGATATACTTAGGAAGATTAGGGTCTAAACTTCTTCCACTAAAGGCTATAACATCTCCTTTAGTATTAGTTATAGGGAAAATATATCTATCTGAAAAGACACATTCACCATAAGAATTATATAAACCATCAACTAAAGGAAGATTAAGTTGAATCAAAATATCTTTTAAAGATATATGTTTACCTTCATCAGTAACAAATACACTAGGACAATAACCTAATTTGTATTCGTCAATAACTTCTTTAGATAAACCTCTATCTTCAAAATATTTTGGATTAGGATTGACACCAGATTTATAACAAAAAGCAAATAACTTTGCTACATAATTATAAGTCTTAGTGTAATCAAGATACTCCTGATTAGGTTGAGAAGTAGAGTCTTCATACTCAATATTAAAATGAGTGCAAATTTCTTTAGCAGCATCCACATCGGTTGCAAAGCCATAATAATTTTTAACAAAAGCAATAGAATCACCTTGAGAACCACAAGAGAAACACTTATACTTATCAAGGATGTTCTTTGTCTTACCATAAAGACCGAAACAAGGCGTGTTAGTACCAGCACCACAAATAGGACAACTCATTAAAGTGTTGCGTCTTCTCTGAGGAACAGCAACACCACACATATCAGTTAATACTGATAATAAATCAACAGATTTAGCAGCTTCAAATAATTTCATTTCCATTTTTCCTCCAATTAAATTTCGAAATTTTTAGCAGAATAACTGTAGTCAGAATCCTGAAGCCAATCAGGATTACTTTCAAGAATAACATTAAGAAGATTTTCTTTCTCCTCAAAATCCCAAGAATCTTCAACTTGGTCATCAATAACAGCTAAAACAAAAGCAGGAGGGTCTATGAAAGAGTCGTGCTCCTCATCATAAACCCATACCTGTTTAGTATTAAAACCTGTAACTGCGTAACATTTCTTAAAGTTCACCATAAAATCACCTCCTTTACATAAAGAATTTCTTAGCTACTTCTTCATAAATATCTGAAGGTAACTTAGTAACAATCTCATCAATAGAATAAGATTTAATAATAAGACCATTAATATCTCTCCATTGGCGAGGGGAGAAATCTAAACCTAAAATAAACACCAAAGCGTTATCTGCAATAGCTTGAGCAATTTCAGTATCAAGATAATCAACAGAACCATCAGTGGCAATAAGAACTATCTTATAATATTTAGCATCCTTAAAATAGTAATCATTTAAAACAAAGTTTAAAGCACCCATAATATCAGTACCACCTTCATCAGTAATAAACTTAAGTGCAGTTGTTAATTCTGAAGGATTACTAAAAGGAACATCTAAATCAAAAGGCTTAACAAGAGTAGTATCATCAGTGAAGGTCAAAAGACAAGATTGAATATGAACAGCATTAAAGGCATACATTAAACCTTCAAATGCTTGCTTAGCAAATTCAAGTTTATCTCCAGCCATACTTCCAGAGACATCTAATAAGAAATAAGCGAGAATATCTTTACCAACAGGAGCAGGATATTCTTCTTTATAAATATTTAAAGACTTCTCTACAAAGTAATCAACTATAGCTTCCTCATCTAGTTCTCCTTGTTCTAGACCACGAACAACAACATCAGATTGAGTATATAATCTCTGCAATACTGAGGTAGCTTCATTATAAATATCAATAACCAAATTCTCAGGCTTAGATTTAATATAAGAAGGAGAGAAATACTGAGAAACACCATAGATTACATTAGAGTTAATGCTATTAACAACATCCTCATCAAGAGAAAGATTATCATCATACTCACTTTCAGAATTAAAATCTTGAGAAACATCTTTAAGAGCTTCTTCAAGTAAGTCTTTCATCTCTTCCTCAGTTAAAGAATCATTATCATCGTCAGGAGAAGGAGCAGCTGCATCTTCACCACCAGAAGACTCGCTAGAATTATCTTCAGAGTCTCCATCAGACTCTTCCTCAATGTCTCCGTCAGACTCTTCCTCAGCATTAGAATCTCCCTCAGTATCTTCATTGGAATCTTCACCAGAATCTTCATCAGAATCTTCATTGGAATCTTCATCAGAATCTTCTTCAGCTTCAGCTTCATCTTCAATATCATCTTCAATATCATCTTCAGAATCTTCTTCATCTAATTCCTTAGAATCTTCTGTATCTTCGGAATCTTCCTCATCTGATTCTTCTTCGTCTGATTCTTCTTCGGAATCTTCAGAATCTTCAGACTCATCATCCTCATCATACTCATCATCCTCATCAGAAGAACTAGAAGAACTTGAACTAGAAGAACTATCGGAAGTATCTTCACTGTTATTAGGGCTCTCGCTATTAACACACTCGTCATCCTCTTCATCTTCTGATTCATCGCTAGACTGAGTAGATTTATATAACTTAGGCTGGTCTAATAGGTCGCCAGCACTAGAAGTCTTACTACCTGCTTTATTAACTAGCACTAATAAATCCTTATAGATTAAAGGACATAAAGTACCAACAGTATATCTACATCTAAGCTTAGTATCTGTGATACGAATAGCAGTATCAAAAGCATCCAATGTTTCTTGAGACCAAGCAAAATATTCTGGATGATTCCACATAGATTGAACATCCGAATCATATTCATTATATACTTTCATAATAAACCAGAAAAGCTTTTGCTTTATATTTAACTCAAAATTAGAAATATTAGCAGCTTCAACTTGCTTTACTATAGAAGTAAAAGACTGAACAGGTAAAGCACCTTGAGTAATACGAATACCTTCTTTGAAAACCTTTATAATATAATTTGTATTGAAATCCATACAGAATTTCTTTTGAATTACACTGTCTTCAACTACATTATTAACATACGTAATTAAGAATCCAGGTAAATCAGGACATAATTCAAGAGCATAAGCTTTTAAATTCTTGATAGAATCTGTATATAAATAATGACCTAATTCGTGTAATGCACAGAAGTCTCTATACATCTCAGCAAATTCTTTATAAGTGGACTTCATATCATAATAATCACTTCCAGAGATTAAGTCACCATCCTTAACAGATAATGGATTAGCTTCAATAACCTTAAGAACAAGAGCTCTAGGATTAAAAACTATCTTATGATTAATCATATTGATAGCGGCAAGACCATTAAAATTGTTATCAAATTTTATAGAGATTTTAGAAGTATCAATAAACTTAGATAATAATCTCTTAACATCACCAGGATAACTAATATAAGAAACAATATCCCTAACAAAGGATTGTAAATTAAAATTAAAATCAGACATAATATTTTCCTCCTAAATATAATATTTTAATATAACTGATAATAAATAATTAGCAATTTTAGTAGTTAAATCCTCAATAAGAGGGTCAGTAACTGATTGAGAAGCATTGATATAAGAAGCTGCATCAATACCATAATCAATATCATAATGACAATAACCTTCATTGACAGCGGCATAAGAATTAGAATCTTTGGCTGCTACAATGAAACCACTAGGAACAACAATACAGTTGTCGATAGTTTTGTTTCTTGTCATAAAATAAATCTTTGTAAGAAAACCACATCTAGAATGATAAGAAGGAATTCTTATCAATAAACTTGTAGCAAAATAATTTCTCCAAGATTTAACGCCAGCACCTACAATAAAATTATCATAGAAACCACGAGAATCCTCACAAGCAAGAAGCGAGGTAGGAGCTATTAAAAGCTCCATACCTTTACTCTCGCATAATTCAACAAGTTTAATTTCTACTAAAGCAGAAATAAATGTTTGTGAAAAATTGTAATATGTAACCATAGTAAACCTCCTTACTTAATCTTAAAGCCTCTAGCCTTTAAAGCACTTATAGTTGAAGAAGGCTTAAATGCTGTACCTTCCTCATCATCAACGCTAACAGCAGCAGAAGCAGAAGTACCAGATGATGAAGCAGGTGACTCAGAAATATCTACAGATACAGAGATATCTTCATCATCTTCAACTTCAGATTCTTCATAAACGTAAGAAACATTTTTACATACATCAAACAAATCATTATTGAATACAGTTGTATCAAAACCACTGAATAGATACTTCTGAAGAGATTCTATTTCAGCGGAAAGATTAGTTTGAATAGTCTTCCAAATAGTTTCAGGTGCATTGTCTTCAGAGGAAGTACCTACCTTGACAACATTACCTCTATCAACATTGTTTATGATAGTAAACCTAGTAGCTTCTTCAACAGAAGAGAAGTTAAAGATAGTACTAACAAATACATCATAACATCTATTAGGTATCTGAATAGCATAACCTCTATTCTTTACATTAGTAACTTGACCCTGAGTAATTTGTCTTAACTGTTGATTAACTAAATCAAAATACTTAGTAATCAACTCATCAATCTTAGGGTCAAAGGCTACTGTTACATCAGTATCGAAATGTGGTACATACTTACCTGTAACTGGTACAGGAGTTTTCTTATTACCATAAGTCTCTGCCAACCAATCTAGATTTTCTCTAGTAACAGTATTGACATCTACTCTATCTAAGATAGGAGTTAAAGAAGGATAAGTCTCTTTAACAGACTCGATAAGATTCATTTGATTTTCTATACCAATAAATCTTGCAATCTTTAAACCTCTTCTGAAGGCAATCATTTCTTCTTGAGGAGTTTTATCTACTTGGACAAGTAAACGTCTATCCAAGAATGATTCAGGGAATTCTTGTTCACCGATAGAGCCTGGATTATATGCACATACATACTTTACAGCACGCTCTTTATCGTGAACAAAAGTTGTACCAACCATAATCTTACCTTCAGATATTAAGGTAGCAAAAGATTTATTATCCAATGAAGCAGCATTATTAACTTCATCTACAAAAACCAGTAAAGGTATTGAATTCATTAAACACTTACAGAAAATAGTAATAACTTTCATAAGTTCTACCTTTACTGTACCATCCTGTTGAGGTATACCTTCAGGAGTAATTTGAATGATATGCTTAGTAAAAGCTTCTCTGACATCAGCAGTCCAATAGATAACAGGAATATTATCTATAGGGCAAATATCCTCTAATATCATAGAAGTTTTACCAGAACCTGGTACGCCTGTCATAATAGTATCAACGTACTTTCTACTTTCATAGTCAGTATAAAATTGTTGACGAATGTACTCACGTACATCTCGCTTACTATTATTATAAGCTATTTGTAGATTAAGTTTTGTCTTACAATAATCTTTTTCTGTATCAGAAAGAAGACTAGAGTTCCAGAAGATATCCCAATCAACAGCTTTATATTTAGGAGCGTACTTTCTTAAAGAGTTATAGTGTTGAGCTTCAACAGTATTAACATCTTTAAATGTAGCAAAATCTAATAAGACATCTTTTAAAGTTCTATCTGTTAAGAATGTATCTGCCAACATATAAGCAGCTACATCATTAGTTAGAAAGACAGGAGCATTAAACCACTCATAAAGGTTACGTTCAATAACGCAACCCTTAGATTTAATAACAGCTACACTAAAATCCATATTAGAAACGGTACTAATATGTGCACCAAGAAGAGTTAGTGGAGTACATAACTCTAAAGTATTTACAGAAGTAGAACTCTGAGCTAATACCTTAAACTCTTCAATATCAGAAATAGATTGAGGCTGATTAGTCACCTCAAAATAACCTATTACAAATGAGAAGTCATTGCTTCCAGATGTACTAGAAGGAGCTGCTACTAATAAGCACTCCTTACCTGCATAATTAACTAAAAATAATCCGTACTTTTTCATTTTATTTTTCCTCTTTTCTTTCCTTTTTTTATTGTTTATTTGCCTTGAAGGCAGTTGATACAGAAGCTGGTAATTCAGTGATAGAGATATCACCATTCTTAACAGCTTCATCTAATGCTGCACTATTTAAATCAGCAGCATTAGAAGCAAACCTATACTGTGTAGTAACACCAATTACTTTATCAGTAAGTAAGTCAGGATACTTACTAACTAATTCTTCATTAGTTAGACCTACACCATCAATATCCTTACCAGGCTTAACTATCTTTAGTGTTTGTGTACCAACACCTGTGTTAATAGTTAATCCTCCAGGATATTTAGCAGATAAATCCTCTAGGGATTTATTTATTAACTCTTCAGTTAATCCATTCTCTTTAAGAAGCAATGCTCCAATGGAATTAACTAAAGCTACTGCAGTTAAAACTTCTTCAGGAGAAGCTTCCTCTAAATGACTTACAACTGCAGCAAACTTATCTAAGATATCCTCAGAAGAACTAACAGGATACTCACAAGAATACTTCGTTCTCTTCTTCTGAATATCTAAAGATAATAAATTCATATTATCTTCTCCGTTAGAATCCATACCAGCTTCAACAAAATCAAACTGAAGTTGTGAACCTAACTTCTTAGCAGGAGTAACACAAGGCATTAACCAATCATAAGGTTTACCTTGGTCCATCTGTCCTTCTTTATATAACTTTAAAAGGTTTCGCTTAGAACGAATTGTAGTATTTCTACAAACACCTTTTAAGTTATCATCAAGAACTCCGAATACATCGGAAGCTTCTTGAACATTTATATTAAAATGTTTCTCACATAATTCAATAGCTACATCTAAGTTGATATCATCTTCAGAAGTAATATCAACATTAGAAATAACTAATGATGTATCCGTACCATCATTAACTGTGTAGCTAGTACCAGAAGGAACATTAAATGTACCCTTAGCTAACTGGAAAACCATAGACTGAATAGAAGTTAATTCATCAATTAACTCCTTACAGGAAATTGGAAGCTTCTCAAGAATATCCTTATATTCAGGAGTTAAGAAAGGACGATACATTTCCTGAGAAATGAAAGCCTCTCTAGCGGAAGAGTCAAGATTCTGTGCATCTGCTGAAGCCTCAGCGGAAGTAAGAGCGTTTGCTAAATCAGTGTTGATTTTTGCTGCAGCGGAACGAATAGATTTTAAAGTACCAAATGTTTTTGTCATAATAACACCTCGTAAAAAGCTCTAGTATATTCTTTCATTATATACTAGGCAAAATAAAAAAAGTGATACGTCTAATCATTCAGGAAAACCCAATCGTGTGGGGGGATAGAGTGTATCAAACTCACCATATAATAAAAAACACAAGCCTTTCACCTTGCTCGAGTTTTACAACTGTCGAAATAATAAAAACTACTTAGGGTAATATTTGTTTACCAAAGATTTATATTTAGCTCTTTGATTAAACATAAAATCTTTTTGAGCTTTAGAGCACTCGGCTTTCTCGAAAGTATAACCGTTCTCAGTTACAGAGAACCAATTAAACTTATCAAGCCAAGCTATTAACTTGTTACCTTTATCTCTTAACTCTTTAGCGAGAGAGTCAAGAGATTTTATCTCATCATAACAATGATAAGGAAGGTAACAATCAGCAATAGGAAAATCACAAGACTCAACATACGCCTTAGCCTTAGCATAATTTTCCTTTGCTGCAGGTATTAAACTTTTTATTTTTAGTTTAATAGCTGTAGCTTCTTTTATTAAAGCCCAAGCTATTTTATAATTAGGACCTTTAGAAATATAAAACTTCTCCACATCAATCACCTCCTTTCAAATAATCTCTTGAAAGAGTAACAACAATAGGATTGTGTCCTTTATCTCCGAAACCAAGAGCTCTTAGAGTATTGTAATCAACCCACTCTTGAGCTTCTTCTTCAGAGCAATTTTCATCTTCCATAAACTCTTGAATCATTGATTCATAAGAATATACTGCACGTCCATCTAATGCAGTTAAACCAATAATAGACTTATCATAAGAATGATTAGTGAAAAGACGAGGCTGGTCCTCTTCAGGAATACCCTCCTCTTTTAACATAGCAGCAACAGTTTTTCTAAATTCTTTATCTAACATTTCAGTGTTCTCCTTAATATTTTATTCCTAATAAATTAAATACATATTCTAAGGCGGCATTATAGCCTTCCTCAAAATCAGTTGAAACTTCTTCTCCGACTAAAGCTTCGTGATTCTTTAATTCATCTATAGTATATTTATTAGATTCATACAAATCTAATAAAAGCTTCTTCTCTTTATCAAAGAGAATAACATTTAAATCCTCAGCTTTTTCCTCAGGATAATAAGTGATATCAATATCAATTAAATCCTCAGGATTATTTAAGATGATAGTTTCAAGTTCATCCTTTACAGTCTCAAGAGCAGACTCTAAAGTCTTTCTTTTAATTCCACTAGAAGCATTAGAAGTAATATAAAATTTTTCCATAATCAGTTTTCTCCTTTTAAAATTTTTTCATTAAAAGCATATCTATTACCTTGTGGTTCATTCTTATGAACACACACATAAGAAATACAATCACAAGAAACAAAAAGACTTTTAATAATTAATTCAATATCTTTATAATAAACTGTTTGACCAATTTTAAATTTAGCATCAGAGGTTGCAAAACAACACTTGTTACCATAATCAATATCAAATTTATAATGGTTACAGTTTTTACAAGAACCTTTAGGCTTATAACAAATAATAGCCATACTAATCAAAGTCCTCCTTAAAAATAATTCTTTCAACAATAAATTTAGATTGACCACTATTACCAGGTAATAGCATACCTTTTAAAGAAACGAATTGGCCTACCCCAATATGAGATAAAACATCAAACAAAAAAGGTTCGCTAAGAAAACCTGTAAGAAAATAAGTATCAGAGAAACCATCAATGTTCTCAAAAGGATTAGTTAATCCAAGAACAACTTGAGATTCATTGAAAGAAATAATTTTTCCTATAAGCATAACGTAGTTATACATACTATTCACCTCCTTTCAAAATAGATGTAGGATTTAAAAGAACAAAGTCTTTAAACTTTGTATCTTTTAGATTGAATAGCTCATCTACAAGGCTGTCTTCAGCCTTGTAATAAGCTTCATCTTTTAAATCACTTGAGTCTAATAATTCAGCAGCAAGCTTTCTTATTAAACACAAGTCAATCTCACAAATCTCGCAAGCTTCGTTGCAAGTCTGTTCATAAAGACATCCTGCACAAGTAATATCGTGAATATTAACATCAGGATATAAACTTAAATCGATTCCAAATCTATTCTTCATACTATTCTTTCTCCTCATTTAACTTAATTTCTAACAAAAATTTTATCTGTTCTTCTTGTTGAAGCAAAACTTGTTCAATAGTATCTAACATACTACTATAAATTACACCTAAATTACTTCTTAATTCTTCTAAACTTTTTAATGCCTCATTAAGATTAGGGTTAAAATTACAACTTAATCTAATAATAGAAAAGGCGTAAGAGTTAGTAAGCTTATGTAAATAACAAGAAGAAGTACGTGCTGCAGTATCACCAATATGATACCACACGAAACAATCTCCATTGTCACACACTCTTTTAACAATACCTAACTCAAAACAATCTTCGTTCTGATAAAGAACTACTTCACCTTCAACAAACTTTTCCATATTATCTTTCTCCTTACCAATTAATTTCTATAATATCAGGCTCATTCCAAGAATAACCTTCATCTCTAGTAATACATTGAATAATTTCAATCTTAGAAGTATCTTTATAATCTTCAAAGTACTTATGATATAACTTATTTATAATAGGGTTATCAAAAGTCTCTTCTTCTGTATAAGAATAATTCCAAATTAGTTCAGCCACTTGTTCAATCTTCTCCATTATTTCAGGCTTAGCTGTTGAACAAATTAAAAAACTTAAATCTGAATTATCACCTGTATAAGTATCAATAAAATGATATAAATACTCTTTCTTCTCCATATTATCTTTCTCCTTTAGCTTCTTTAATAAGTCTATACAATCTACCAGGGATGACAAACTTTTCATCACAAGCATCACAACATCTAGCATCTATGTTAAAGATAGGTTCACAAACGTTGCCGTTTGCATCCTTCCACATAGCGCCAGCTGGATTGTTACCAAAATAATTAGGACAACCTTCCTTAACGATAGGCTGTCCGCAAATACAACATAATAATTTCTTTTCCATATTATCTTTCTCCTTTTGTATTCTTTATTAGTCTATAAATTCTACCAGGAATAACGAAAGCTTCGTTGCAAGCATCGCAACATCTTTCATCTTCCTTAAAAGTAGGAGTGCAAAGTCTATTAAATAAATCATAGTACATTGCACCTTCAGGATTATTACCATAACCCTCAATGTACGCACCACAAATACAACAAATTAATTTCTTAGTTTCCATTTCTTTTTCTCCTTAATAATTTAAATTAAATATTTTTAATACTATAGCTAAAGCTGCTGAGTTACATTCTCTTAAATCTTTAAGAGTTAATTTATACTCAGGGGTTCTGTAGCCATAGCCACAGTCCTGATATAAATCAACAACAATATTAGCAAGAAGTTGAATGTAACCATTATTAAAGTCACTATAAATTATGCTAGTGAATGCACATAATAAATCAAAAACCTTATCTGAAACAGGTTTAGATAAGGCAGAATCAATAGCTAATAAGACTTGACAATCCATATTGTCAACATCATTAGCCTTTAATAAGTCTCTTACAAAACTATATCGCATACTATTTCACCTCCTTTCCTTGAGGATTTTCAAATGTGTAATGATTTAAACACTCGATGCTAACATACTTCTTGTATAGCTCGATGTTACAATTACACATTAAGAAGATAGCCTCTGCTTCATACTGGCCATTATCATAGAACAAACTATGAAGACTGACCATAGTTCCGCAGAAGCTATTGTTTCTGAATCTGTTGTAATCAGCATCATAACTAAGGCTGACTTTATTGTCAGCTATAGTATGAGCAGATTGACAACACTTAAATCTCTTACAGATTTCAGGTCTAACAGGATAAATGCTGCAATGCTTGCAACTATCCTTAACAAAAAATGGACAACGATTATCAAACTCGCCATCAGAAATATAAATGTTCTCTTGGATATTATGCTTCTTAATGTAAGCCTTAATATTCTTAACCTCACGCTTAGTAAGAGGTATAAAATCAACACAGCATTCTCCACAGTTGGAGCATTTATTACCAATACAACTGTTGATAATGCTTAAAATTGTTTCATCTTTCATTTTAAAAACCTTCTCCTTATTGTACAATATTTTCTTTATTCTTCTCAAAGAACTCTTCGAATTCATCGAATGAAGAATCATCTTCTTCGTCCAAATTCAAATCATCTTTGATAGAAGCAAGAACTTCTTCAAACTTTTCAGCTGCCTCAGGATTTTTAAGGTGCAAACAAATGTCAATAACGCAACCTAAAAAATTAAAGCCTATGTTCTTCTCTAAGGTAGAGAATAAAATTGCATAAGCTTTACAAACAGTGAAACAAGCCTCGCTTGTATCGTCAAGCAAAGAGTTAATGTTAAAGAATGTCTCAGTGTTAGCCTGAGCTATTCCTTTAACAAGGTCATCTAATGTAAGACCAGTAGTCTTTTCAAAATCTTTTAAAGTTTTCTTTTCCATATTATTATTCCTCTCTTTTTGTATAGTTTAAAACTTCTTCTTCAGTTTTAAAGAAGTGAATACCTGATGCACACTCTACATTATACATCAGGTCAAAATTATCTACCTCAATAGTTTTATCAACTTCATAAATAAATGTATCATCAAAAAATGAAGTAGCCTTTTTATAATTTTGTTTACCATCAAGACTAGTAATACTAATTACCTTAGCCTTATTAGTTCGACATTTCGAATTGTTAATCGAAAAAACAATAGCTCCTTTAGGAATGCGAAGCTTGACAATCAAATTATTCTTGCAAAATTTATATCCTATTAAAGATTTCTTTAGGATTACACCTAAACGAATCTTTTCCTTTTCATCAAGAATAGTAGTGTTTAAATTAGCATTATCAAATTCTACTCCATTTAAATATGTGTGACTTAAATTTGCATAACTTAAATTTGCATAATTTAAATTTACACTTCTTAAAAATGCATAACTTAAGTCTGCGTTAGTTAAAACAGCACTAGATAAATCAGTATGAACTAACTTAGCGAAATTTAAATCTACTTTATATAAACAAATATCAGGCGCAGTAACAAATCTAAAATCTACACCATATAAATTTGCTTCTGTTAAATCAGCACCAGATAAATTACAGCTTCTTAACTGTGCGTTTATTAAACAAGCAAAAGATAAATCTGCGTCAACGAGAACTACATTGTATAAACGTGCACCTTCTAAATTAATACCACATAACTTTGCATTGTTAAACCTTATATCAGGTAACTCATCAGGTAATTCTGATTGACGCAAATCAGCATTAGTAAAATTAACAGCAGTTAAAGTTGCAAGTAAATTAGAATGATATAAAATAGCATCTCTAAATTTAGCGCTAGTTAAATTAGCATTACTAAAATTAGCATAACTTAAATCTAAATTACTAAAATCAGCATTAGATAAATCTAAACCACTGAAGTCAGCACACTTACCTTTTGAATGGTCAGCTAACCACTTCTTATGGTCAGCTAAAATCTTTTTAATTTCTTTCTTTGTAATTTTTTTCATAATAATTTTCCTCTCTTTTTATTCTAATAATTTTCTGCTTCTTCTCTAGTACGGAAGAAATGAATACCTGCGGTACACTCTACATTGTACCTTAAATCGAATTCATCAGGACATACTATATCACCTACCTTATATGTAAATTTTCCATCATACCAAGCAAGAGCCTGGTCATAAGTATTACCATTATTATCAGTAATACTTATAACTTCAGCCTTATTGGTTCTGCACTTACCATTGTTAATCGAAAAAACAACAGCTCCTTTAGGAATACGAAGTTCAACAATTAAATCATTAAGACATTTCTTATAACCTGTCATAGGATTATCTACTATAAGTCCGAGACGAATACTCTCCTTATCATCTAGGGAGGTACTGTTTAAAGTTGCATAATTAAAATCTGCCTCATCTAAATCTGCACCTTTTAAAGTAGCATAACTTAAATCAGCATACCTTAGATTAGCTTTAACAAAGTAAGACCTAAAGAAATTAGCACATTCACAATAAGTGTTCGCCAAGTCCGTACACTTAAAGTTCGTGTACTTAGCAGTAACGGATGCTAAATTAGCCTTAAATAAACCAGCCTCAGTTAAATTAGCGTGCATCAAGTCAGAGTGACTTAAATCTGCACCTACTAATTTAGCCTTTGTTAAATCAGCGGATTCTAATTCTGCATAACTTAACTTAGCATCATTTAAATAAGCCTCACTTAAATTAGCCTGAATTAAATGAGCATAAGTTAAGTCAGCACCAGTTAAATTGGCTTTAAACAATTTAACTTGATTTAAGTTAGCGTGCCTTAAACTAGCCTCACTTAAGGAAACATAACTTAAATCTACATTAGAAAAATAAGCAAAATTTAATTTTGCTCTTACTAAATTAGCATCATTTAAATTGGCGTTGCTTAAATTGACATCTGTTAAATCAGCTTCTACTAATCTAGCGTGCCAGAAATTAGAGTTAATTAAAGTTGCACAACTTAAATTAGCCTGAGTTAAATCAGCGCCAATAAAAATAGCTCCTTTTAAATTAGCGTGACTTAAGTCGATACCTCTTAAATCTGCATTAGTAAAGTCAGCACAAACACCTCCTTTACCTGCTAACCACTTATGATGATTAGCTAAAATTCTTTTTAATTCTGTCTTTGTTATTTTTCTCATAACAATTTCTCCTCGCCTGCTATATTTTTTTGTTAAGTATAATGACCGTTGGTTTAGCAGTCTTGCCATTATACTTTGAGTAATTAAATACTCAATTAGTAGTATGGATTATTTCTAACCCATACTACTCGGTTGAATATTTAATTATTGCATTCAACACAAACTTAAATTAAAATTCTCTTATTATTTCATTTCTCTTCATAGCATCATATAATCTGTCTAAGACAGACTTATCTTCTAAAGCAGCTATCTCTCTAACGGTTAAGAAATACTTTTCTCCACCAAAATTATCTCTGGTGTAATAATACCAAAGTCCATCTCTTCTGTCTTTAAAAGCGTGCCATACTTCTTTTCCTACATTTAATGTTATCTTTAATTCTTTCATTATTTTCTTCTCCTCTTCTTTTTAAAAATAATATTTTTCTGCTTCTTCTTTTGTTTTAAAGAAATGTATACCCGAAGTACAATCAACATTATACATTAAACTAAAACTATCTGGTTTTATAACATCACCTACCTTATAAATAAATTTAGAATCATAAACCGATATAGCTTCTTCATAAGAATTACCTTCACTATCGGTGATACTAATTACTTTAACTTTATTAGTTCTACAATCAGTGTTGTTAATTGAGAACACAATCGCACCTTTAGGAATACGTAATTTTACTATGCGATTTCCAGAGCACTTCTTATATCCTATCATAGACTTTTCCAAAGTTATGCCACGGCGTATCTCCTCCTTCTTATCTAATGAAGCATCGTGTAAATCTGCACCTTGTAAATCTGCACCTTGTAAATCTGCACCATTTAAAAAGGCTCTTAAATTTGAACTTATTAAAGAAGCGTAACTTAAGTTTGCCTTTCTTAAATCTGTTCTAAATAAACAAGCATCATTTAAATCTGCACCTTGTAAATCTGCATTTTGAAAATCAGCCAAACTTAAATTTGCACGATATAAATTAGCTTCTTTTAAAATAGCATAATTTAAATCAGCCTTTGTTAAATCAGCTCCTTTTAAATTTGCGTTACTAAAGTCTGCAAATTTAGCAGAATAAATATTTAAATAAGCATAACTTAAATCTGCACCTTTTAAATTTGTATTATTTAAAACCGCATTAAGTAATACTGCCTTATATAAAGAAGCATTAGATAAATCAAGACCACTAAGGTCTACATTCTTTAAATTAAAACGCTGTCCATCTGGCATATTATTAAGCCACTCTACGTGCTTCTCTAAAAGCACATTCAATTCTTTTTGTGTTAATGTTTTCATTTTCTTTTCCTCTCATATTTTTATAATATATTTTTTTGCCTGCAGCCCAGGCTCTGCTTCCAAGGCTGGCCGTTTACGCCAGCTAAATAAGGGACCCTAGTGTTTGAATAATGAAGCAGTCGGGTCCGAATCCAAAAAACTTTTCCTGTAGAAATAATGATACCCTATTGTTTTAATAATCTAAGTAACAATAGTATGTACAGAAAAAGTTTTTTTAAAACGGACCCTAGTGCTACAAAATCAATCAAGCTAGGTTGCATTAAGCGTTTTCATAGGGAAAAATGAGGTTTCAATATTTTTTCAGTGTATTTTCATAATTGTTTTCATAGATTTTTACCGAAATGCTAACACACTCGACACAAAATCCACACTAAACAATTAGTAAAACAACACAAAAAATAAATTTAGCACTCGTCTAGTTAGAGTGCAACCTCGTTTTTGCCAGAAAAAGTGCAAAAGCAACCTAGCTTGTTCGAAATTAAAACAGTCGGGTCCGTGCACATCTCGGAGACATTTGTCATTCTCAGAGACATACATAGCTAGACCCTGCTGTAATAACTTTGAAACACTAGGGTTTCAGATTGAGTACTTAAATACTCAATTAGAGATACGGACTTTTATCAAGCCCGTGAATCTCTCGGCTGAGTATTCAAATACTCTTTAGGCCTTATAAGGCTAAAAGCTTAGGCTCTAAATGTGTTCCAGAAATAATATAGGAACATATCTACACAGTTACGATAATCCTTATCACTTACTGTGAAGTCGAAATCATCTGTTCCATAGAAAGTAATTCTGTACTTGTCATTAAAGTAACTAACTGCAATCCAATCTTCAGATGGAGTGTAATCTAGAGAACTAGGGATACACTCATCATTGAAGTAATCCTTCATACATACAGGTCGAACGTAAGCAGGCTTACCACCCTTAGGTGCCTTAGCCTGAGCAGCTACATAGCGAGCGAATGATTCGCCGATTAACATTGTTAAATCTAATAAAAAGTTTTGTTTTGTCATATTTGTTCCTCCTCACCTTGTTATGTTCAAGGCTGGTCTAATCTGCCGACCATCTCGCAAAATAAATGTAAATATTATATCTATAAGATAAAACTGATATCTTTAGTGTCCGTCAGTGGCGGACAGATAAAGCAATCATAGAATAATCTGATAACCTTATAAGAGAGAGCTATAGTATCTCTACTATAGCATTCTCTTTCTTAGCCCATCTCAAAATGTCTTTGTAAGATGCAAAGCCTTCAGAGACTTTACTAGTAATCCTTTTATTACCTATAAAGTAATGAATTCCTCCATCTCTGGCATTTTGAAACATTGGTATAACTTCTGTTTCATATTCCTCATAGAAACAGGTTACGCCAAAAGCATCTAATACAATCTTATAAGATTTCATATTTTTGTTCTCCTTCTAGAGAGAATTAATCTCTCTTATAAGATTACCAGATTCTATCACCAGCAGTAGGGTAACGAGTTTTTTCACGGCCTTTATCTTGACCATCGTCTCTCTAGCGAACAACCAGGGGACATCTCGATATGGTTCGACACACGCAATGTCATTCCTGTGTTCAGAGAAACTTTCTTATTCTGCTCTATTGCTCGAGCACTTTCATTATCTTACGCTCATTCATCAGACGTTCAGACGGCACTAGGCCTTCTCGCAAATCTAATGCGTAAGCTGGTGAAAAGATTTATATATTAATAGGATTATATCCTAGGGTTTTTTATTTGTTATGTTGTTGAATATTATTATCCTTACTCGTATTAAATATATTTTTTTTGTTAGGTTGTGGTTTGTTTTGTATATATTTAATGGGTCGCTCAGATAAGAGGTACACCCCCTAAATAATAAACACAACTCAACATAATATATATATTAAATGGGATACAACATCAACATAATATATTTTTAGGACGGGTCACAGAATTTTCAGGATTTTTCAATTCACCCCTAGGTAACTTTCTCAAAAACATTTGTCATTCCCCTTGACATTTGTCATTATTCGTGCTATACTCTTAGTGTATAGAGGATAACTCCCTGGGGTAAACGCCCAGGAACTGCAAAGGGGGTAACACAATGTATAAACTAAATAATAGATTATTTATTGTAACAGACATTTCTACCTTAGAGGAGAAGACATATGAAGGTATGAGAGGATGCAGTGAGGCCACGGGTATCACAATGTATAAGCTACACCTGATAGCTGATGCTGGAGACAATAAGGATTGGTACGTCACTACTACAAAAGGCAACGCCTACAAGGTGAGATGCACTGTGGATGTGAACCAGCCTGTTATTGTAGCCTATCCTGTAGTGCCTGATATGTTTGCACCTATAAAGTTTAAGAGTGTTACGAAGCTGATTCAGCAGTTTGGTATAGGTAAGAACACAATCTATAGAAGATGGGCCGAGGCTTACCCTGTGTATGAGGATAACCCTACAGAGTTGATAGTCAAGTACTGGCAGCATAATACTCCAGTGACCTGCAAGAGTGGTAACGCCTATGGGGAGCAGTTCGTGCTAAGGTTCTACAAGGAGTATAATAAGGGAGATAAAGAAGCTTTTGAAAAACATAAAGGTTATAAATAGGAGGAAGAGTATGAATAATTTTATTACAGAGATTAGTGAAGAGGATTTCAAAAGATTACACCTGATTGGTTATGATAATGAGAGGGTAGATAATGGTGATGGTAGCTTCAGTTTCAAGTTCATCAAGAAGAGTTTGAATGATAAGCTCGAGGAATATAAGAAGTACCTTGCAGAGACTATCCTAAAGGATAAGGTAGACTTACCTTGGGTTATGGCAGTATGTGTACATATAGAGCCTACGGAAGAAGGGGTAGCTAAAGAGAGGGAAGTGCTGCAGAATTTTACAGCTAACATTAATCATCCAAGACACGGTGAGGTTATTGATTATAGTAAAGAGGCTTATCTTCAAGCTCTATATAATTTCAGCTACTATGATAAGTGGATGGATAGAATGGGTCACACTACCTATGAGTTTGGCATTGGGCTAGACCATTTATATTCTACAAGGGATAAGTGGATGGCAAAAGGTTGGATAGATTATTTTGAGGTTAGGAAGAAGGATACGAAAGCAGTATATATTATTCATCTTGAAGGAAAGCCAGAGGATTATTTAAATGGTAAAAATTAAAGTTACAGATATATTATTAAACCCACTTGTCAAAACAGATTACACAGTGGTCATTGATGATGAAGAAGAAAGCTTAAACAATGCTATCATCGAGATTCTAAGAGCTGAACAGACAGAGAAGGAAGACTTAAACACTTTAATCAGGAAGTATAATTCAAGTGCTAGAAGATTCAACAGAGGTCTATCGAATACTATTTTCATTTACACACATCCTGCAGAGGGTGTAGTGCTAAGAACCGTCATAGAGATTTATAAACAGATAGCAAAGGAGGTGAGCCTATAATGGATTTCGGTGAGGCATTAAGACTTCTAAAGCAAGGCGGAAAAGTTGCAAGACACGGCTGGAACGGCAAAGGTATGTGGCTAGAGCTACAGAGACCTGATGTACATTCTAAGATGACTCTACCTTATGTGTACCTTAATTACCCTGTAGGTGATAAGTACCACAATGGTTGCAGAGTTCCGTGGTTAGCATCACAGACAGATATGCTAGAGGAAGACTGGGAGGAAGTAAAGTAAAGATGAACGCACAAAAGCCAGAGGATGTTATAAAGAGCACCCAAGACTTGAACATCAGAATGATGGAGTTCCTTCTATCACAGAAGGATAAGAAGCTTAGCTACGCTGATGTAGCAAGTATGATAGCAAGGTCGTTTTCAGAGTTTGAGAAGGATTCTAAAAAAGAGACAAGTCATTTCAATAAGGAGAAGCTAGCTGGTAAATCACCTGAGCTTGTCTACAGTATGACGATGTACGCTTGCTTCACTCAGTTAATAGGGGATTTCTTATTCTGTTGTTCACCAGAAGAGGCAGAAAAAATTACTGCACTATTGCAAAAGAAAGATTAAAGCTATATAATACTAGAGTACAGCTAAGGCTGTACCTACATCGGAGAGTAGAGCAGTGGTTAGCTCGCTTGGCTCATACCCAGGAGGACGGGGGTTCAAATCCCTCCTCTCCAACCATATTATTCTTTAATAGCTTTTTTGCTCACTATTAAAAAGATAAGGCAACAGATAACGTTGTCTTATTTTTTTGTCTATGATATAATTAATATAGATAATCGTTTATCCAAAATAAATAGAGAGGGGTCTACACAAAAATGGAAAGAGATTATAAAAACAACAACATTTTTTATGAGAATACCGAAGATTTAAATATCGGTAAGACAAATCAGAAGCCTGCAGAAGTAGAGCAGTCTACTCCAAAGTTTTCTATCAAGCTTGACAAAGACGAGGAAGCTGCTAGACAACAAGGCTTTTTAAATTTTAATTCAGGTGTATCAATGATTGATACTTCTGAGTATTCACAATCAGATATTCGTTCAATGTTAGGTTCAAGAACTAAAGTTGATTTATCTGATACAAAAGAAGATACGGGTACATATAATACTACTAAAGCTTTAGCAGAAGATTATGTTAGTCAAGACGAGGAATATATTACTTCTGGTAGACTGTGGAAAGATATATATGGTTCAACCGCCTATGCAGAATTAAAACATAAATGTGGTTTAAGTAAAACTGATTCATATACAGATTATTATAATAAAACAAAATATATACCTAAGGGTTATGAGATAGAAGCTAAGCTGTTATTAGCTGAAGAAAAAAGAATGAATTATTATATGGAATATAAGAAAGGTAATATATCAAAATCAGATTTCTTATATCAAGCTTATGGTAAAGATTTAATGAAAGAGGATGGCGTTGATTTATCTTCTCCATTATATTGGTACAATAAAGCAAAGAAGAATGATTTTACTAACCCACTTGATAGTGATACATTCTTATCACAATTAATTACAGATTCAGAAAAATTATGGCACGCAGAAACTTGGTATCAATCTGCTGCTACAAGAAATATAGGTTCAACTTTAGCAGGATTATCTACTGGTTCAGAATTATCAGAAGAAAGTTTCCAAAATGTTTTTAAACAGCAAGTTGAGGCATTAAAACCATATTTCGATAATGATGTTAAAAAGATTATGACATACTATCAAGCTGGTTTCTTAGGCTCAGCATTCTCACCAATGATAGACATTGACGGAGATGGTAAGTATGACTATTACTATCATAGTGATGGTAAACTATATGCAGTAGATGGTTCATCAGGAACTGGTTCATCTACCTGCTCTATTGTTTATAATGATGATGGTTCAGTACATTCAGTACAAGTACACGAAGCTGTTGATGGTTGGTTAGATTCTTTATGGGATGGATTCACAGGATTCTTTATCGGCTTTGCAGATTTATTTGCATTAATCCCAGGACTAATTAATACAGATGCTATGGCTAATTATGAAGCTTGGAAGAAAAGAACAATAGCAGATGAAGATAGAGTAGTCTTTGATTCTATGGATAAATGGAACGGAGATGACTGGGGTAACGCTGTAGCTGAAGGTGTAGGTACAATCGCAGGTATGGTTCTATTATTAGTACTTACTTATGGTATAGGTAACGCAATATCAGCAAGTGGTGAAGCTGCAAAAGCTGGTATGGACGCAGGTCTACAAGGAGCAGTTAAAATAACTTCCCAAGAAACAGCTACTACCTTTGCAGAAAATATTGCTAAAGAAGCTGCTGATAAATTCACAAGTAAAGCTTTACAAAGAGCTTTTATGGATAACGCTTTAAAAGCTGCAACAAAAGAAATCAGTAAGAATGTTGCCCTAGATGCTGCTATTAAAACAGCTTTAAAAGAAGGTGCTAAAAAATTTGGTGCTAGTGCTGCGAGAGCTACTGCATTAAATATAGGACGTAATGTCGCTGCTGCAGTTGTAGGCAAAGGTGGCTTCACTACCACAATCTCTCAAGCTAAGGGTGGTACATTATTAAATACTACATTAGCTAAAGTAGCTCAAAGAAGTTCAAGTACAGGTTTAAAAAAGATTGCAGCTAACGCTTGGGTACGTAGTAGTTTAACTGCAACTGAATTAGCAGTAAGAGATTATATTACTGTAACAACACAATTAAAAGCCAAGAACAAAGCTCTACAATATTTAGAGTATGCTACTAAAGGGGAAGTAAAAGCTTTAAGTGATGGTGAGATAGCTGGCAGAGCTTGGCTTGTTGCAGGAACAGATTTAGTTATTTCAACTATGTTCCGTGCTGTAGGTTCGCAAGGTGCTACATCTAGATTCGTTAAAGACTCTGATACTTTATTAAAAAACATAAATGCTAACACTGCAGATGTCATCAATAGGTATGCTCAGCATTTAAAAACATATTGTAGAATAGATGCTGCTTTTGATATTTTTGAAAACATCACTACTTCCGCTGTTCAAGCTGCAGCAAGTAATCCTTATGCTAAATTAGGCTCAGAAGAATCTTGGGCTACAGCTATGCAATCAATAGTTAACCCTGCTTTCATAGCAAGTAACTTATATGCTACATATAACAACTTAGTATCTTGGGGTGGAAGAAATGGTGCTCCAGTAAGTACTTCTATTTATGATGATAGAGTGGAAGCTATTGCAAGACAGATTAATATTAGTGCCAATTCTTTGGGAGACCAATTAGATACATTAAGTGAAGCTTTAGTAGCTAAGAATTCAAATGTTTCTAATGTTATTGAAATACAAGAATCCTTAGATAGAGTTAAGCAAAAAACAATGGAAACATTAAACAATTCTTCTAACTCTAGAATTGATAACTTACTTCAAGCTGCACAAGACTTGGATACTTTATTTACAGAAGATGTAGTTGCTGCTAACAAGAAAGAAATTCTTGATAGTTTTAATATAACCCTTTCAGAATATAATCAAATAAAGGCCTTAATTAAAACTTATAATGATAACAATCCAGATAAGCCTATTGGTTTAATTACTGGTAAAGTCTTCTACTCTGCTCAAAAAGAAAATGATGCTAATGTAGCTAAAGCATATAAGGCTGCTTTAGACTTAATGACCAAGAGAAGCACTGAGCTTAAAGCTAAAGAAGAGCAGGTAGCTAAAATCTTCCTTAAAGGTGCTAGATTTGTTATGACTAAAGCAAATGAAGTATCTTTAAAATATGTAAACCAATTAATTGCCGAAACAACTTTCAAAACTTCTGGTGTTCATCTAGAAGAAAGATATCAAAAAATAGTAAATACTTTTATAGCTAAAAGATTTGAAATGCTAACTGATATAACTACAGAAGGTAATGAAGAATTAAGAAACAAAGAGTTAGCAGAATTAGAGACATATTTAAATTCTGAATACTTTAAGTTCCATTCTTTATCTACTTCATCAGCTACAGCAGATGTTTCTTATACAATGGTTCCAGTTTATGATGATAAAGACAATACTAAAATTAAAACATATAAATTGGATAGCACAGCTACAGGAGATAATATTCTTATTAAGTTATTAAGTAACTACGATAAGAACAAGGCTGTTATTGAAGCTCTATGCAATAGATATCATCTTATTGATGTAGTTAAAAATAACGATGGTACTTTAACTATTAATACAGCTAATATGGCTCCTTGGTATGCTCTTGAATTAGATAATTCAAAGAACAATCAATTATTAGCAGATATTTCTAATAATAAATATTTAAAAACATTTATGGACGTTATAGACTCAGTTGCATATATGTTTGAAAATTCAGACTTAAATGAATTAAATGTTGTTGATTATGATGAACCTTTAATTCTAAAGTTAAGAGTAGCTACAGGTAACACTAATGGTTCTAATGAACAAGAATATATCAATATTTATTTGATACCAAGTAAGATAAGTGGCAACATCGATACAGGTACAAGTTATGGTGATGTTGCTAATAGACTTATGGCACTTCAAGGTATCTTATACTCAACATACGGTTTATTCAAACAAGCAGCTGATGGTGTAGTAAATAATGAATCAGCTGTAAAATATCTAGCACAATTAGGTGCATTACTTACAGAAGAAAAAGCAATGGACCCATTCTATGATTTCTTAAAACTATTTAACTCAGATAACGAAGAGGAGAGAAGATTAGCTATAGAAGAGAATCTACCTAAAGCTGTTATGGCTATATTAAGTAGATGTAAATTTAATATGGTTGATGGTAAAGAGCCTTCTGATTCTGTATTAACTAGAAAGCAATTATTAACATTTGTTAAAGCTGGTGTCTTTGGAGAAAAAGGTGAGTATGCCTTATTAAATAAAATTATTACAGAGAATTCTTCTGGTAAAAATGGTAATGCTTCAGCTAATAATATTGCTAAGATTGCTCAAGAAATTTTAGACTATGTTAATACTATAGACAAGATTGAGGGTACTCTAAAAATCTTAAACGACTATGCAGAAAATACTAAAACTGATTTATCAGCTAATGAAATATCTAAGCTTAAAGATTGTGTTAACACATTAAAAAATAATCAAGACTTAACCGATTCTTTAGATGCAGATGGTATGTTACCTGACACAATCAAAAGATTATTAAAAGAGAGTACACTTGAAAATTTTTGGCAAGGGTCCCAAAAAAGAGACAGTCATTTGGAAGCCCTATCAAAAAACTTATTAAGACTGTCAGACAAAAACATCCAAAATCAGGAAGAGCTAAAGACGCTTCTTAAAAAATTCTTAGATGAAGATTTGATGAGTATTCAAATTGTTAAAGATAATCCTTTTGAGTTATCAAAACAATTCTTAATTAGATATTTCAACTCTTTTGATAGCTATAAAAACTCTTTTGATAGCTTTAAAAAAGTATCATACTTCTTAGAAGCATTAAATACTTCTGATTTTAAAGACTTCTTAAAAAATCCTACAGATTTTATTAATGATTATAATGCCAAAAATTCCGCACCTGGATATAATATTAAAAATTTCGCTCCTGACTTAAAGTTAGAAGACTTTGGTCATTTATTTATTACTAACGCAAAAGGTGTTAGAAAGACAGATTATAATTTCTTGTTAGGCTTAACATTAATAAATAAATTCAGAAATGATTTAAGTAAGAATGATTTCGTGGAAGCTTCTTTCTATGATACTGAAACTTACTTAGATTCTTTATACAATAACGTGATTAAAGACCCTAACTCTGTTGAGTTCCAATATATCAGTAGACTATACAAAATAGCTACCGACAAAGATTTAAATATTCATATGCTTAGCATATCAGACCCAACAGCTAAAAATTACAAGAGACCTTTCAGTACTTTAATGGTACATAATGCTGATGGCACAACAGAGAGTATTGGGGATTTAATTTATAAAAGTAATAAAGCTGCATCTGTTCTTGTAGAATCTATAGTAGATGATGCTATAGAAAGTAAGATGGAACTATTACAAGATGGTATAGACTATTACTGGAGGGATACTACAGTTACCCCAAAACAAAATGTTATTGAGATAGATATGCTAAACTTCTTACCAGCTAATTTAAGAATAGCTTTAAAGTCTTTCTTAAATAGTAGTGACCTAGCTACAAAGATGGGTGCAGAAGCAAAAATTAAATCTGAAGAACTTGCTAAAGAATTTAAAAATTTATTAGCAGGACATTCTTCAAATGCTACTTATTCACAATATAAAGCTTATAAAGTTTTACTTTCTGATTGTTTAGCTTCTGGTAATTTCATATTAAGATATAACGTAGATAACGCTGCATCTATGAATAGTTTAAAAGTTTTCTTAACTTCTTGTGGTTATGATAACTTTGATGTTGATGCTGCAAGAAACGGCATATCTGAAATAGAAGGATTAAATTTCAAAACAGTAGATACTCATAACATTAATTCAACTTTAGCAGCAGAAAAATTCTATCGTGCTGCAAGATTATATAAAACAAAGTATGGTATTGCAAAGCCAATATTAGGTGAGAAGATTAAAAAGAACTACACCAATGTTCTATTCAATTTATTCTCGGGAATAACAAAATTTAATGATGATACTAATATACAGCTTCTTGATGAAGATGGTAAAGCAATTCCTTATTACAGTATTATTTATAAAAAAACTGACCCTAACAAAGCATACACTTTCGTAAATGCTTTTGGTAATACTGAACAAGCACGTTCTGAAAAAGGTACATTAAGTGGTGGTGCACAGACATTACAATATATAAATAAGTATAGAGGATTAGGTATAGATGTTAAAGATGATAACTTATCTTTAGATTCAAAATCTTTTAAATCATTTACAATAGTTAGATTAGCAGAAAAGACTGCTGAATACTTAAACAACTTAACAGGTAAACAAGCTCAAACTATTCAAGTAACAATACCTAAAGCTGAGCAAGACACATTCAAAGAGATGTATGAGGATGGTAAAGGTTTCTTTAAAATAATGGGTGAACCTGAAGGAGATACATTTAGACTAGAGCCTACTTATAAATCTGCAGAAGAGTTCTTGGCTTATGTTAATGAAGAAGGCTTTGATATAAGACAAGTCTTACCTGTTGTTTGGAATAATGATAAATCAATTAAGAATACAGAGTTTAGAGCTTATGAATATATAAGTAATGAAACTTTGTTTTCCGAGTTAGCTAATTTAAAGATTGAAGGATTAAAAACTATTGATGATTTTATTAACTTCCAACCTATCCCTAAAGATGAAATATATAGTTTTGATTCTAAAGAATATTCAGATTTCTGTTTAGCACACTCTAATAAGAATGTAGGAAATATTCTACAAGATTTGGGTGATATAAAAAATAATTATTATTTAGCTTGTCTAAAATATGAATTAGGACTTTCAAAAGCTTATTCAGATTATGCTATTAGTTATCTAGGCCAAGATGCAGACTTAATTGATTTAGCTAATCCTAGAATTTATAAGATACTAGGTTCATTATTAAATGATGGTTCAAGTTTAGATGAATACAAATTCAGCTACTTATTAAATAAGAACTATACTATAACAGAAGATGATGTTAATAAATTACTTAAAGCTTTAAACGAAGGTATAACTAATTCAGAAAATATCTTTCCAGAGCAAGCTACTGATACAGATAATGTAGATACAAAAAATAATTTCACTTCACTTGACGTTGAAAAACTTAACTCATCTAACAACGTATCATTAGATATTAAAAAGGAAACTATAGCTAAATTATTAGATGTACTAAGAAACTCTGAAGATTATTTAATTACTAGATTATCAGAACCCATTGATTTAGTTCAACCAGATAATTTAATTTCTTGCTTAGCATTATTCTGCGAAAATTCTGGAGGTTCATTGTCTATTCCTATGGAATACTTAATGCGTTCATCAAAGAAGCAACGAGAAGCATTCTTTACATTCTTAAATGCTATTATCGCAAATCCAACAGAATATAATTTTAGTGATGATGATATTAAAAAGTTAAACGATTTAATAACATTATTAAATACTAAAATAGATTTAATGACTAAAATAAATCCTACTAAAGATGTAGATGTTAAACCTGCAAGAGTTATATTTGAAAAAAATGCTGTAAGTGCTCCAAGAGTAGGTGTAGAACCAAAAGCTGGTTTCTTAAGTAATGGTACTGGTAAACTATCGAATGCACAATTACAAAGAATAACAGATTATATAGTGGCAGCAGAAAATAATAAAGTTGACGTTGCACCATTCATTAAGTTATCTAGTATTAATCCAAATGATAGTGTTGTAGAAACTCCTTTCAAACACAGCTTAATCAAATTATTAAATGCAACAGTATGTAAAAATTCCGATAAACCAGGTTCAACTATGGTTTATAATATGGATAGTGATGAAGCTATAGTTAATGCATTAGTAAGTGTTCTTGCTTTTACAGAAAACACTAAACTATTATTGCAAGATTTAGGTGTGCCTGAGATTCAAAAAATTCCTTTAGATATATTAATGGAGTTAGGTTTAAAAGCAAATCTATTAACTACTGGTGCTGACTACCAAGCAGAGTTCGCATCATCCCTTATTCTAAAATGGAATAAAGAAACTAACGAATACTCAATAGTTCCTTTAAGAACTTCATCATCAGATACAGAACAAAGTTTATATAGATATTTCTTAGGCTTAAAGACTGGTGATTCTGATGTTAATGATATAACTTTAAAAACAATAAACGAAGATATAGCTAATAATCCTACCCATTATTTCTTATTATCTTCTTCAAAAAATGCTTTCTTAGAAAGTCCTGATGGTTATAACGAAACAACAAGACTTCTATATTTAAATGATATCAATGTTCAAAAGAGCTTAAGAGAAAATATGGTTAAAAAAGCAATTATAGCTAGAGATGGATTTGTACTTAATGTTCCTGGTGAAAATGATTTAATGAATTTATTAGATTCATATTATAATGTTCACGCAGTAACAACTTATGATGTATGGAGAAATGTTGTTGATTCTCTACGTACATTAGGCGTATCAGATTCTGTTGCAGACTTATTGTATCCTACAGTAGAGAGTTTATATGTAGGCAACCCATCTTCTTTAAACGACCAATGGATACAAGATACTCTAGCAGAATTCATTGACAGCTATAAAGGTAAAGTTCCTTCAGTACAATTCAAAATTTTCTCAGATGCAATAGCTTGGGGAATAACTAATAGGGTATTAAAAGCTCAAGATATAGCAGCTTTAAAGAATAATGAAATTGAAATAGAGGCTGCTTATAGAGAAACTCAATTAAAAAAAGGCATAACTCAAAAAGAAATATCTAATAATACAGAACGTGTAGAAGCTATAATAGATTCTATCAAATCTAATGATACAGATATAATAGATTATGCAAAGCAAAATATTAAATCATTAGATAAGGATACTCAAGTATATCTAATTCAAAAATTATTATTAGATAGAAAAGATGGTTTTGATTTATATGCTATTCTTAATATGAGCTCAAAAAATAAAACGTTATTTGATATTTCAGAAAGTATAAGACCTACTATTAATAACGAATTATCAAATGACTGGGTTCATTCTCCTAAGAATAAAAGTAAAAACATTACTGCCACAAATGTAGTATCAGATACAAATCACGTTGTTTATGATGCTGAATGGTTTATACCAGAAAAAGATAAGAAAAATAGTTTTACAGATGTATATCAAATAGGCTTATGCTTACGTAAAGCTGTTAATGATAAAGATAAAGCTAGAATTATTGATAGCGATACATTAAATAATTTAGAGAAGCATAATATTTTAATTAAAAAGAATATTATGAACAACAAAAATAAATTATATGTTGAAGCTAAAGATTCTTATGATGCAAAGATAAAAGCTTGTACAAGTGGTAAAGATACTTATGTAGACTCAAAAACAAATGTTATTTACCATATAATCGATGGTGGTCCTAATTCTACATTAGAGGATGATGTTAGATTAGCTTATACTACATTTGCTAAAATTATAAATGATAATGATGTATCTGTAATTATGTCTTACGGTGGTAAGAATGATAATAGAGAAGAAATAAGTGATAACAACTTAATAAGACACTGGTTAGGTGATGCTTTCTTTAATGATGTAGATGAGCTAGATATATTAAATGATGTAGCTTACAAAGTGTGGTCACGTACTACAGAAGATATGACTTCTTATTCAATGGATTCAATGCGTAGAGAAGGTAAGATTAATTTAAATAACTCTCTTTTAGAACACGATGCAGTATCTGATAGTTTAGATGAATATGAGTTATTTGTTAAAATAATTAATAACAAAATTAATATAGATAACTTATACTTAAAGCCTTTATCTGACATTGCAGAATTATTTGGTGAAGATGTAGATTACAGAAATTGGTCTGATGATTTCAAGAATACTTTGAAAGCTGTTAAATTTAATGAGTTAAAAGATATAACAGATAACTTAAAAGATATTGTATCTAAAATAGATATAGATACTTCAGTTTTTACAAGAAGTAATGAAGCTATAAAATCTGTTATGGATGCTTATAAATTAACATTCGAACACGTATGGAGAAGAATGGAATTTAAAGATTTAGAGAAAGTTAGAAATAACTTCCTAGATATTTATGATTCAAGTTATAATTCAACTTACTTTGCTTCTATTAAGAATAAAAAACATAGAACAGAAGTTAGAAACATTCTTCTAGGCATTGTAAACGAAAGATATGATTTAAATGAAGGTTTCTCTGCTGTATTGGAAAGAGACCCTGTAACTAACAAATTTAGAACATCTGATATTAAAGGTGTAGAAAATTTAAAAACCGCTTTAAAGTATATGACTTCTATATTAGCCGAAGCCGCAAGACTATATAAAGAGGATACAAAAAATCCTTATAATCCAAAATATATTTCAAACAGAAATAAAACAAAGTCCTTCTATTCAGAAGATGCACAGACTATAGCAAGATATATTGCTGAAGCTAAAACAACTTTTGAAATTACAGACTTAGATGCAAGACGTAGTAAAAGAAATGACTTTAAGCAAAATGAGAAAACTTTAACACAGGCTGTAATAGATTCAAAGTTTAATTTAGATAATAATACATCTGAAGCCTTAAGAGATATATATTCAATGTTAAGAGATGAATCAACTGATTTGCTTTCATTGAAAGATTATAAGCATACAGTAACTAACCAAGATTTTTATATCCAAATTGCTAGACCTTTGGCTAATGTATTAGGTATTAATGTTCAAGATTCTGACGCTACAGCATCAGATGAAGTTGTTTCAAAAACATTCTCCGATAAATTAAGAGCTGCCTTATTCAATGATTTACTAAGTGTATATGGTAGAACAAATGCAGGTAAGAGAACTCACGAGCAAATAATAAAAGATAATACTTACAATGGAATAAGACATACCTTAATAGATAAAGCAGATACTTATAAAAAAGGAATGATTGAGGCATTTACTTCTAGTAAGGGTTTATTTACAGGTAACTTAAGAACTAAAACTGCTTTATGGTCAATGGGTCACGAAAGATATAAGAAGACAATGACTGGTGAATATGGTACTTTATATATAGGCGAAAAGCTTCTTACTTCTAAGAAAGCATTTAAAGATTTATTTGGTATGTATAAAGCCACATATAAAACAGATAGTAATGGTAAGCAAGTTGTTGACTATGATGATAACAATCAAAACACTTTCTATACTTTAGTATGGAGACAACCATTACAGCAAGAAACTCCTATTCAACTTATGAAAGTTAAAGTTGTTGATGGTGATACATTCTCTATGACAACCACAACTGCCGATAACTTCTTTAATGGAGACTTCGATGGAGACCAATATTTCTTCTCTCATCCTTCTCAAATAACTAATACTAAAGAAGCTAAGAGATTATTTGAGCTTCAAAACAAACAGACAGAATTATTCTATAATCTATTTAAGAAGGATAATAAATTAACGCTTACTAATCAAATCTTATTAGAAGAAAAATATAGAAATTTAGCTAGAGATGTATTCTTAAGCAGTAACGTCCAAAGTGCTTTTAAGGCTATATTTGCTAACATTGAATTATCTAGAGATAGTACAGGTAAAGCAACTAAAGTTAAAGACCTTCCTATATTCTTAGGTGATGCCACATTAATAGATAAATTTAAACAGGAATATTATAAAGCCTTTGATACAATAGTTACTTCAAAAGAATATAATCAACTTTCTATTGAAGATAGAGAAACATTAAGAGATTCATTCCTCGAAAACTTTGGTGTAAGAATAATTAAAACTTCAAAAGGTACAACAGTTCTTTCTGACAATCCATTCTATCGTGAGGATAGAGATACTACTATGAGATTAAAAGCAACTAGAAAATTCTATATGCTAGATAACCTTTCTAATAGTGGTATGGATGCTCCAGAAAATGGCCAGTTGGCAAAGAACTATAAATGGCAAAAAGGTTCTGTTGATATGAATGAGGCTTATAGATTATTCTACAATTCAACATTCTCTTTAAAAGAAGATGACTTACATTTATTTAGTAACTTACTTGCTAAAGAAGGTAACTCATTAAGCTCTGTAAAGATAAACAAATATCTAGATTCTTTATCATCTTTAATAGGTAAAGATATGGTTGACTGGGCTAAAGAATATGTTGACAAAGAAATAATAACATACGTTGAAGAACAGCATAAGTTAGGGGTTAAAGATGCTCAAACTTATAACATAGTTGTAAGAAGATTATCTAATTTAAGTAATGCTATTCAGCAAAATATAATAACTTCAAAAGAATATAATGATGTATTAAATGCTTTATTACCAAAAGTTTTAGCAGTAGGTAATGAAGAAGATTACCAAAAGTATAAAGCACTTCATTCCTTTATGTATAATGAAGGATACATATCTGATAAAGACCCTAGAGGATTCTCTTCAGAAGTTCTTCAAAAACCAGAAGGTGATAAGCTTAACAATGGTATAGATATTCTTGTTGAAGATACTTATCTATTTAATAAACTATTTGATGATGAACAAAGAAAAGGATATATAAATACTATAAGTAATGACTCAGGAACTTTACAAGATTTATATCTTAACTTTATATTCAGAGGTGATAATAAAAATGCAAACTTTGAGTATAGAGATGGTGCAGAAATTCTTACAAGAGATACTATCACTTCTTTAAAAGGTAAGAGCAATAAGCTTCTAGGTTTAGGTTCAGCTTATGTTGCTATTGATATATCTGAAGATGGTTCATTAACAGATACTATTGCTTTATTCAATAATGGTCAGAACTCTTTATCATTTACTAAACCTGTAGAAATAAATTTCTCTGGATTAACTAAAAAGCAAAAAGATAATCTATTAAATCTAATTAAGAATACACGTGGAAATTCTATTATCAAGAGTGAGGATATAAGTAGAGCACTTAATACAAACTTTGATAATAAGCCTTATCAAATAGCAGGCTTTGTAGATTCAGTGGGTAATTCTCTATTAAATAATTTAAACAATTTATCTCCTTCAACTTTAAACCACGCTAAATTAATTCTTTTAAACAGAACGCCACTATACGCTATGCTAGAAACAAATGAAATTAAACTAGGTATGGTAGGTTCAAAAGCTTTAAAAGGTACAGTAATGAATGGTTTAAATCTAGAAGGCAGAGGAGAGAATACTATATCAGTAAAAGAATCTAAAAAGAATAAAGATGTAGTTGCTACTGCTAAAGACAGAACTAAAGCTATTAGACCAGACTTAGCTATCAGTGCCAGCTTATTCAAAGATATTAATAGTGATTATAATCTAGATTACGAAGAAGTACTTACAACTACTGATGGTAGATATAGAATAATAAAAGTAAACGACTTAGCAATTCTTAATGCTTTAAATTTAGATGCGCAAGATAGAGCAAGCGAACGTTACATAGATACAATCGGTATAGTTCAAGGTGCCCACGGTACAGGTTCTCTATTCAGTTATGGTAATATGTTCTTAAGATTCGATGCTGATAATAACAAATGGGAATTCGACCCTCAAGGCTATAATGAATTAAAAGATAGATTACATTATCATAATTTAGAATCCTCTTATATGGATGGTAATGGTGCAAGAAATGTAAGACTACTAAGAATAGCTTACTTACTAGATGCTTTATCAGAAGATAAGAGACAAAGAGTATGTATGGAGATTCTTGGTAATACATCAGTTCCTACAATAGAGGCCGCCTTAGAATGTATTTATTCTGCAGGTGATTTAGGTGGAGATTTTGGTGAAGACCTTGAAGCTCATATCTGTGACCAATTATCAAAAGAAGAGTTTGAAAAACTAGCTCTTAGACTTAATTCAACTTCTAAGAAAAATTTATTAGGTAGAGTTGCATTTAGTGAAGAAATGAATGACCAATTAGTCAATAGGTATGCTACATTCTTTAATGAGGATGTTAATAATCCTATAATTAAAAAGCATCAAAAACCTTCAGACAATGTGAGAGTATCTAATGTTAGAAACTATTCTGATAATGCTGATTACTTAGCTAGACACGAAGGTAGTACTCACGATACTAATACTTCTTATGTTTCAAAAATTTCTTTATTAAGAACTATTCTTGAAGAAAACGGAGGCTTCTTAAATCTTGCAACATTAAAATCTGCAGCTGATGAAGATATAATAAATATAGCAGATGGCTCACTAGGTACTTTATATAATGGCTATAAGTTTACTGATGCTAGAGAGAGCTTAGCCTTAGACCCTTATGATGAAGAAAAACAATCATCTAAAAAGGCAGGTAACAAAGAGCCTTCTTCTCAATATAATGAGGTAAGAGATAATCAAAGATTAATACCTTTATTATCTAAAAGTGTTTTAAGTGATAGTTATAAAGATTCATTAACTAATGCTAACGCAGATATATTATTAAATAACAATTTATATCAAGATGCAGCTGCTTATAATCAAGCTAGATTTATGCTACCTTTCTTCTCAGAAGGAACTGATTCACAGATATATGATGCTACAAACCTATTCTCTAATAGATTCGTTGACTCATTACATCAAAAATATCCTACAATGAATGAAGAAGGTCAGCTAAGAATAGGTACTAAAACATTCAAACCAGAAGTAAATAAGGAAACTAATATGCTTAGCCATTTAACAATGGAAGAAGAGGAACAGAGAATCATTCAAAACTCTAAATCTCCTAAGCAAGTTAAGTTACTATTAGAAAAGCATAAAGAGATTACTGACCAGCTAACTAAAGAAGATTATGAAACTTTAGGTTTAACAGACCAATTAGCAGTGGCAGACTTAATTTCTAAAACAGGTAATTCTAAAATAATGTCTTTCTTAAATGAGCTTTGTAAAGAGTATGACATTAAGACAGAGTATGAAAACTATAATACTACTCCTGTCCAAGGCGACCCATTCTCCTTACTAAGAGCTATAAGAAGAGATAATAATGATGTACTACACGTTGCTGAATTCTATTCAGATGATAATGGTGTTAAGCTAGTAAACTCTTGGCTTAGAAGCTGGGGTTTCAAATCTTCAGATAATAGAGATATATCTTTAGGTAATCAAACAATCAATGCCAGAAATAAATTCGCTGATGTAAAAGACCAATTACTTGGTGATGATTATGCCTTATTAATGTATAATGCTAAGCACAACAAAGCTTCCTATATGTTATTAAATCAGTATATGAATGCTGAAGAATTAATTGAAGCTTATGATGAATTAACTTATAGACAAGATGTCTGGGTAAAGACTTTAGGTAGAGACAAATATACCGAGTATTTAAATGAAGTTAATAGACTTATTGATGGAGATATAAATTCTCTAAGAAATAAGCAACAAGAAATACTAAAGAGTCATCCAACATTATCTATCTTAGTAAAAGCAGCAAGCAGAATAAATAAGAGACTTATGCTAGAAACAAGAGCACAAGACCCTTATGCATTCTTAGGTTGGTTTACAGATTTAGATTATGGCACTAGACCACACTTACTAGGTTATAAAAATGTACAAATAAAAACATTTGTAAAAAATGATTTCATTAAGGGGTTAAACTTTGATTTAGAAAAAATGCCTGAATCTAAGTTAGCTTCTATCTTCCATTCAAAAGATTACGGTTATGTTCCTATGGTTGAGAAGATAGCTTCACAATTAGCAGCTGCTAAAACAACAGACAGTCTTGCTAAGTATATGAAGTCAGCTGGTTATATGCAAAATGTTGATACATTTAATATAGCTATGGACACTTTACAACAAACACTTGATAAGTATTTCGAGACTTATATATCAGAACCTGGTAATGATAGAGAAAATAACAATAGAGCTACATACGACACATTAGTTCAACAATGCTCTTTAGCTGGAATCGATATGTATGATGTAGGAGACTATGCAGATGAATCTTCTATATATGATTTATTTAAATACTTATACAGAATTAACGTTGAGAATAAAGAAAAATTAGGTATGGCTGGATTAGGTTCGGCAGATTATACTCAAGAACTATATCAAAGATTAATTAATGCTAATGATTCTCAAAAGAATATTTATAAGACTGCTTCTAAAACTAATGAAATACTATTAAGTATGACTTCTGTATTAGTTAATATGATGGAAGAACTTGATTCAAATAAAACATTATTAAAAGATATTAACAATTCTTTATTAAAGTTAGAATCAAATGGTAAAGTATTAGTTGATAGATATGGTCAAAAAGTTAATAGAGGTAAGTTAATTAATGATTATTCAAGTTGGCACATTTTTGAAGACTTCTTACATTTAGCTTCAAGAGATTTAGATAACAGAGATTATCTATCAACTTACATTGCTAAACAAGCATTAGAAGGTAATGTATACTTAATGGATTCATCAGTAGCAGACCAACTAGAAAAGAAAGTATTTACTAAACGTATTCATTCTCAAGTGAGTGAGGCTATTAAAAAAGCAAAAGCAATAGCTACAACATTAGTAATGTCTTCACCTGTCCAGTTATTAGACAGAATGATTAACTTCCCTATGTTTGATATAGGAGTAACTGGTTCAGCAGATGTAGAAACATTTAAATATATGCCTACTGCTATTTCAACAGTAACTAAATTCATACAAGGTGGTGATTACTTAACAGAGGATGATATTGCAAAAGATGATAATATGAAACTTCTTTTAAGATTCTTATCTGCTCAAGGTAATTTAGATATTAAGAATGCAACAGTTCGTGGCGAAAGAATATCCGTAACAAATATTCCAGGTATTAAACAATACTTAAAATTAGTTAATACAATGTATCAAGCAGGAAATTTAATTCCTAGATTCGCTTACTTTATGAACCTAGTTAATAGTGCTGATATTAATTATAAGATTGCTAAAAACAAAACTGGTGTTGCTTATCATCTATATGATTCAATAGTAGGTGTTGAAGGAGATAAAGCTACTGGTATCAAGTCTTATATTGATAATCCTGAAAAAACTCCTTATTATAAAGAGTTCGGTGAAAACGCTAAGAATGTGGCAGACCTAGATGCACAAGCTGTACAAATCATAGCAGAGCATAATGGTATCGAAGGTAATATGCCTTATGCAGCTAGATGGTTAAACGAGAATTATAATACAATGTTCTTAACATTCCCTATGGCTTTAATGCGTTGGGGTAAGAATAGACTTCAATCTCTAGGCTATGCATTTATGGAATCTGATTCTACAGACGTAAACTACTTATTAAATCAAGCAAAGAGTGTATTAATAACTCAAACTATTTTACTTGCAATTCAAATCTTATTATCTCAAAATACTCAAGAATATCTTAAAAAGAAATTAACAGGTAAGGACGATGAGATAACTGAAGAAGAAGAGGAGAATGCACAGAATATATTATTCCGTGGTGGCTGTGTAAAGTTATTTGAATCAGCATTAAAAGGTGAAGAAGTAACTACAACGGCTCAGAATAGAGGACCAGCATCTGGTTTATTCAACAGCTATGTAGCAGACTTTATTCCAGCATTTAATGATGGTCAAAAATTTATGACTACATTAAAGAATCAATTAGTATCTCACACTTGGGGTCACGTACCTTTTGTAATTAAAGATACAGTTGAATCTATCCCAGGTAACACTGCATTACAATCTGCTTCTTGGTACGTACCAGGTAATAACTTCTTCGAAAACTATGGTAGAAAGATACTTGGTTACAATTTAGGTTCTACTCAAGCTAATGCATTTATAGATTACTTACAAGCTCATAATGCTAATAATGATTTAAATGAGTCAAGTGTAGCTAGATTACGTAATGCTATGTCGTATGCATTTAGCAAAAAATATTCTAATTTAAAAACAAACAAATCAGAAGTAAGAAACTATAAGAAAGCTTTTGAATTAGTTTATAATTATTTAGATACAGTATATGGTAATTCATCAATTACTTCTGCTACTACATCAACTAATAAAGATTTAAAATCTGAATTAAGAAAAGCAGTAGAAACTTCTAACTCATCTGCAGATGTATATTATACAATTCAGAGAGCTATATCTAAAGGAAGTTCTTATTCAGATATTCAAAAAGCTTTAAACTCTATATCTTTAAGAGAAAGATTATTAACTCTTAGAAATTATAATGCATTTATAGATTCACTTGATAGTAGTGAAAAAGCTACAATCAAAACTGCATTACTATACGAAGAAGAAAATTATCCTTACTTGGAAGATATATTAACCGATGTTAATAATAAAGCTCACAAAGAATATCTAAATTCTAACGCTTCTTATAGTTCTAGAAATGTAGCTTCTATATTAAAAAGTATGGCTTACAATACTCCAACTTATTATAATTACAACTCAAATCGAAATAATTATATTAGTCAAGCTAGATTCTTAAATAATTACAATAAATCTTATAGTAATTATCAAAAGCAGCAACAAGATGCTTATGAAAGAATGCGTAACATTGTTGACTATGGTACTTCAAAAGATATTTGGGGTACTGAAACTCAACATTACAAAGATGGTACATCCTATACAAAGAAAGATAGAGGGTACAATCCATTTAAAGGAGGCAATAAATAATGGCACAAACAATAGTTATAACTCCTAACTATAAGCCTACTCCAAAACAAATATTATTACATAACGCTCCTGTATCTTACGATGATATTTGGATTATATGTTATGGCGGTGCAAGAGGTGCTGGCAAATCTGCTGGCATCCTTGCCGATGCTTTTATGTTTTGTCAAACTTATCCTGGTGCAAAATGTTGTATCCTACGTGAAACCCTAGATGCTGTTAAGCAGTCTTTCTTGGATAAACTACCAACATTATTTCCACCAGAAGTTAATGGTATAAAGATATATGAGTACAAAGAGAAATCTAGTTCTTGGTATCCTTCACGTTCTATAGTTTTCCCTAATGGTAGCTACATTACCTTGCAGCGTGTTGCAAACTATCAAGAAGCTAAAGCAAAGCAAGGATGGGAATTCCATTACTTAGCTATCGATGAAGTAACTAAACAAGAAAAACGTACAGTTGATTATCTATTAACCTGCGTACGTTCCGCCACGGTATTAAATAAATATACAGGTAAACCTATTCAGATTCCAACTAAGGTTGTGTTTGGATGTAACCCTGGTGGTATAGGACATAAGTGGGTAAAAGAAAGATTTATCGATACAACAGTAGTAAAATATGATGAGCATAAAACACCTATCCAAACTAAAGACCATATTGAATTTGTTCAAGACCCTAGAGACGGTCATTGGATAAAGAGATTTGTTAGATTCATACCAGCATCCTATATGGATAACCCTTATCTAAATGCTTCTTATGTAGCTAACCTTGAGTCTTTATCTGAACATCAAAAGCAGATGGATATGTATGGTAACTGGGATGTAGTAGCTGGAAGATATTTCGATTTAAAGCCAGAGCAATTACTTCCACCACAATCTATAGCACAAGACTTAGAGAGACTTGCAGGCCACGTAGAAATTTTTGCTTCAATAGACTGGGGTTACAAACCTTCCTATTATTGTTGTTTATGGCACGCAGTATTCCCTGACCATAGAGTTATCACTTTTAAAATACTATATGGACAAGAACTTGTCTTTGAGGATTTTGTAAAAGAGATAGCAAAAGAATCTGAGAAGTTTGAAATTTCAGCTACGTGTTTACCTCACGATATGTTCCGTGGTGGTGATAGGTATAGAAATGATACTGGAAAAATAATAGGTGAAACTAAATCAGATGTATTTGAATTCTATGGATTAAATCCTATAGGCGTAGAATCTGGTAAAGGTAAAGTAATGATGAGATATGATAAAATACATTCAGCAACTACCCTAAAGAATCCTGATGGTGTTTATAAGTTCAGGATATCCACGGCTTGCACAGATTTAATTGAAGAATTAAACAATGCAGTTCACGATGATGATAATCCTGAATTGATTGCACCTAAGTGTAAAGACCACGCAATAGATGCTTACGGTCATTTCCTAGTATTTTATTCTGATGACATTGAACCTCTAGGCTTTGAATCTTTAACAAAAGACAATAGAACATATCTTCAGATTTTATTAGATGAAGATGAAAAGAAACTAGAAGAAGAGGAGGAAGATGAATACACAATTAGTGTTGATAGTATTTTCGATTTATGTTAAAATATAAACAAAAAGGAGACATATATGCAAAGTAGATATTTTTTAGAACACAGTTCAAAAGTTTCAAATGCTGGTATAAATCCTGTACGATTAGGTTTACCAGTGTCTCTCCACACAATCAATGATATTTGTTTGTGCTGCAGAGGCTCTTCAGAATTTATTCCTCTTAACGCTGTAATTTTAAGAGACGCTTTATTAGCTGACCCAGAAAAAACAAAACAATTTTTAGGGCTAGAAGTGAAAGATGTTTTAAAACCTAAGCCAGTTAAGAAGGAGGAAAAGAAGAAGTGAACAATGTAATTTTTATTTCATTAATCGTGGCTCTTGTTATTATAGTTATTGTAATCGCTGTTCTTTTATACAATCAAATGCTTTTACTAAATGAAGTAAATAAAAGATTATTATTGATGGTAAAAGAAAGCGTAGATAAAGAGAGAGCTACACAAGAAGAATTAACAGAGGCTTTACAAGAGCTCGAAGCTTTAGCTAATGAGCAACCAACAAAGCCTGATTCAAGCATTATTCCAGGAGAAAGTGAGGAACCATTCAACCCACATACATATAATCCTGATGATTTATAGGAGGTAGCTAATGAGACAGATGGCGAAAGATATTGCAACATATATCGAAATGTTTGTAGATGACTCTATGTCAAGTTTAAACCCATATATTCTGCAAGGCAAATTAAATAATGAGTATATAGCAGGCAATCAAAATAAAAAAATAAATGTAAGAAAATTAAGTATAGAGCCTAAGCAGACAGACCCTAATGTATATGTAGAGAAGAAAACTTTCAATAGACTTTTGCCTATATATCTTACACGCTATGGTATACTCACTCAAAATATGCCTATCCCTGGTATCATCCCTCATAGCAATAGTAGCAAAGCAGTTCAAGATTCTTTAGAAGTAAATAAATTTATAAATGAATTTATGTTACAAACTAATTTTAAAAGCATATATGAAAAAGCTATTAAACGAAATGATGTCTATGGAATAGAATGGTTTAAAACTGGTATAGATTGGACAGCTGGTGATAAGATAGCTGACCTAGAAGATGTTACAATAGGAGATACAAAAGGTAAACTTTCTATTTACGAAGGTAGACCTTTCGTTATGCCAGTACCTATTCACGAAGTCTTTGTTGATTCCTACTATATTGAATCAATGGATGATGTAAATGAGTTAGTACATAGACGTGTATTCCCTTGTGAGTATATTAAAGCCAGATGGGGGTTTGCAGCTGAAAAAGAATCCGTTGAAGATTCTAAACTATCTACTTATCCTAGATATACTAACTTCGGTATGTCAAATGGTGGAGCAATAGAGTATGCTTACGTTTATGAGTATTACAAAAAGCCTGATGCTTTATATCCAAAGGGTAGATACGTTGTAGTTTGTAATAAAAAAGTTTTATATGATGGTATCTTACCTTATGAGAATGCCGCTAACGGCAAAAGAGTTATACCGTTTGATATACTAAGGCCTCAAACAATTCCTAATAAATTAATAGGTGTAACTGTTTATTCTCAGTTAATCCCTATTCAAGATACATATAATGCTGTAAAGAATAGATACCTAGAGTATGTAAACCATATTGCTATAGGTCAGTTATATTATTGGGAAGGTTCCTTAATAAATAAAAATAATTTTACTAACAAACCAGGTAAGCTTATAGGTTTAAAGAGAAATGCAAAAGCTCCAGTACCTGTGCAGAAAGATAAACTTGCTCAAGAGTTTATTCAATATTTAAAAACACTTGAGGATGATATGCTAGTTACAGCAGGACTATCACAGATGTCTGCATTTGGTTCTACAAAATCAAATGTAAGAACAGATGGAGTAGTAGATAAGCTTGCCGAATCCGATGAAAATAAATTAGTAAATGCCTTAGACAATGTATCAGATTGTATGATAGAGGTATTTAAAAAGGTTATTTATTTAGAAAAACAAAGAGGTAAGACTCTAACTGAACAATTAAAACTTGCAAAGTTAGATACTTATATGTTAAAATATAAATTAGAAGAGGTGGATGCCGAACAGGTTACGATTATTAATCGAGACTTCTTGATGAAATCAGACCAAGTGTTCGACAAAAAACTTCAACAAGCAGGTAATTTCGGTTTGTATAATCCTGAGTCTGGCTTAAGTTATCAGGCAAAAGTGGAGCTTCTTAATTCAATGCACGCTAATTATCTTAGAGATACATTAGACCCTGCAGAAAGAAGCAACCACGATTTAATTTGCTGGGAAAATGACTTAATGCTAAACAAAAAGGAGATACCACAAGCTTACGATTACCACAAACACGAACAACATATTGCTGAACACAATGTTTTCCGAATCTCGCCTGAGGTACTGTGTCTTAAAGAACGAGATGAAAAAGCGTGGGAAATGCTACAGGAGGCTATATCAGCACACATTGAGCAGCATAAGAAGTTCGTACAGCAAAGTCAACAAGGTAATGTATTACAAAATGCCAAGGACGCACTAAAACGTACAGCTAAAAAATAGCCAAGGCAAAAGCATTACAGCATAAGAGAGGAGAAAAAAATAATATATGACTATTGACGAAGCATTAGCAAAAGTAGCAGACCAAGACGCTAGAGCCTTTCTGCAGAAGGTTATCAGTGACCAGAATGGTTATGTTACAAAATTAGAAGCACAAGTTGCCGAATTAAAAAAGGCACCTGCTCAAACTCAAGCTCAAGGAACAGATGATATCACAAGAAAATATCTAGAAGATAATATGAGACGTGACATCATTAACCAGGCAACAGCAAACATTAAAGCCGCATACGGTGATGCAATCGCAGAAGCTTGTATGCCTGACTATTTAGATTTCCTAAAAGCTAATATGACTTTAAAAAACACTACTGTTGAATATGCTACAGATGCTTTCAATCTGGTATATGGTAGATGTTTTGCAAAGAAGGACCATCCAGTGCACAACGTTGGCAAGGCCACAGCTCCTAATGGTACACCTACACCTCAAGTACAAGCTGGAAATAATGCAGCAGGAGTACAGCAAGTTGCTTCAATCATAAATGGACAGCCACCAGTTATGAATCCAAACGACCACTCAGCTGGTCAAGGATTGCCAGGTACTCAAGGCACTCCTGTAAAAAATACTAGGGATGCTTTCAAAGCATTCAAGGATAGAATGACGCAAGGTGGTAGTTCAAAATTCCAATAAAAATAAGAGGGGAAAAGAACTATGAATGATAAGAGTGTAAATTCAGGAATTTATATGGGTGATACCTTAGGTGGAGGTAATTACTCAACTAAAAATGTTATCGAAGACTTTATGAGAACTGAGTATCAGGAGGGCTTCAGAAACGAATTCAATACAATGGAAGCTTTAATTAATAAGCTACCAAAGGATACTATTACTGGTAAGGTAAAGTATAAGTCCTTTAAGTTAGGTATCTCTGATAATGTAAGAGCTGTAGGTTCAGGAACATTTGACCGTTATGAATTAGGTATGAATGATTTCTGGGGTCAGGGCTCTGAAACAGTAGAAGCTCAGTTCGATACTACTAAGTTAATGGCTACCTTCTCTATTACAGATGAAGCAATCTTAAAGGGCACAGGTGACGGCTCATTAATTGATGTATTAAAGGACCAGCTATCTAATATGGAATTAGGTATGAAGCATACTTATAACCGTTATATCTATGGTTCATATACTGGTAAGATTGGTGTTATCAAAGATAAGGCTTCTGCAGATGATACATATCATATTACTGCAGTAGATTTAAGTACTTCAACTGCTGGTGCAGCTATTGATAGATTACGTGATAATCGTGGTGAATATCATAACCAGTTTGATTATCAGAAGGCTCCTTGTGTAGTTTCCTTTAAGATGGTTAACTCTCATTCTTTAATGGAAGGTATGGGTGCTATGATTCAGGTAGAAACTAAGACAGGTGCAAATGCTTGGTCTACAACAGCTAATGCTCAGAAGAGACTAATTGGTAGAATCTGGCAGAAGGATAATACCCTTATCCACAGTGAGAAGATTTTATTCATTGTAGAAAAAGTTGTAACAGGTACAGCAACTTCCGCAGGTGTAATTACTTGGGGTACTCCAACTGCTCCTGCAGCTGCAATTAACATTACATTAGGTGCAAACGATGTAGCTACAGTTTACTCTCGTCAGTTAGATGACGCAGGAAAAATCGCTAAGGAGTATACTGGTCTTGAAGATATCGTTGTTACTCAGAACAATAAAATCTTCGGTGTAGATAGAAATATCTATCGTTCATTAAACTGTACTGCAGTTGATATGAATGATACTCAGTATGTCAATGAGGAAATTCTTCGTGACTTATCTGACCACTTAGCATTAACATCTCCTGATGGAACTTCCGTTACATTATGTTGCGCTAACCATAGAATTATCTCCCAAGTTGAGAAGGCATTATATCAGTTCAAGAATTATAACTTAACTAATGTAGGCCAGGGTATGCAGCTTGGTGGTAGCTATGAATTAAAGTTCGATAACTATGTATTATACAAGGATAAGTATGCTAGAGATAACAACTTATATATGTTAGACCAGACTAAGATTGGTGAATTAGTAAGACGTGATTTCACTTGGATTACTTCTGGTGAAGTAAACGGTGTATTACAGCGTAGACCTGGTACAGAAATGTATGAAGGTATTATGAACAAGTATGCTGATATGTATATCGATGCTTGGAGATGCCACGCAGTTCTAAAGCACTGCAAGGTTACTGAGCCAGGTACATTCTTCAGCTATCAGTCTAATGGTTTACCTAAGGGTATTGCTGATGGTGCTACTTCAGTTCAAATCACTGGTGTAGCAGATGGAGTTAAATTCCCTCAAGAATAATAATCAACAGAGAAGGACTTGCTTGAAAGAGCAGTCCTTTTTTGTTATAATAAAAACAAACGAGGTGCATTATGAATTATATAGATATTCTTAGAACAAATCCACACTTAAGAAAGTGTAATGTTAATAACATTTGTGATAGATTTTTAAAAAGAACAAACGGTAATGCTTTTGTTGTTTTTAATAATGTACAGCAAGCTTACGAGATACATACAATGGAAGCTTACTTTCTCTCTGGTGATTCATATAACACCACAATTCTATTAGAGAATTTAAATGAGTCTACAATTATAGAATGCTTAACGCAGGATTTCTCTAAAGACTTAGATGATATTTTAAGTGAGAGGTTATCTAATGAAACTTGGAGAGAGAACTGGCAAAAGAATAAAAGAACAAACGAATTGAATCAGCAGTTCAAAATTATAGAAAGGGTAATGGGTACAAAGCAATGACACTATATGATTTATACTTAAGAGTTATAGGTACTACAGGATTAGATACCATAGATTTAGTTTCTTTAAGAGCTTGTATCTCCAACTGTATGGCAGACTTAACTAGCCGTGGATACAAATTATTTAAAGAATTACATCTAAGTGATTTTGAAAATGTTGAACGAGATTTAAACTGGGTATGTCTAGACCTACCAAAAGATATCCGCAAGATAAATTATCTTAGATTATATTTATCTGAGAATGCCACAGTAGCAAAACGTGTACCTTTGACAGACCCTCGTATTCAATGCAGTTTTAAAAACAATAGATTCAGAAGTAAAGTAGATGACTGGGAAGCAATCTATTATATTCTTAATGATAAAATTTATATTGAGTGGAATGGGCGATTCGGCACAGACCTGCTAGAATTATCCTTTGGTTATTATCAAAAGCTTTATGCTCCAGAGATGCCTTTAGACCCTAATGATTCTGATAAATTAAAAGATATAAAATTAGATATAAGACCAGAATTCGAGGATGCTTTGGTACTTTACGCTGCTTATTTCTATACAGCTAGAGTTCTTAAGGATACAGATAAAATCAATCTGGCTCTTTCCAATTATAAATATTATATCGAGGATATCATTCACGAACTATCTTATGAGGATGAATTTAATGAGGAAGATGCAGTGATAAAGTTAGAGGAGGAGGAATAAGTATGCCTACAAAGTACAAAGACTATCCTATATACTCCTATAATGAACCTGCAACCTATAGTGATTTTACTGGAGGAATAAATACAGACCCAAGTAATGAGCATCTTTCTGATAATGAAATGCGTGACTGTGTTAATATGACATATTTATCAGGAGCTTTAGTAAAAAGAAAAGGTGCTAAAGAAATCTGTAGAATTACTTGTGATGAAGATATAAGAAATATCCAGGGTGTGTTTTTATTCACTTATAAAATCACTTATATCATTGTAGCTGCTGATGGTAAATTATATCAGAGTCCTTTCAATGAGAACACCACATTAAAATTAACTAGATTAAATATCTATAAAACCAAAAATTATACAAACAAAGTTTATGATGAAACTTCTGTGTTTGATGGACTAGAGGTTTATCAGAAGTCAGATATAATCCCTGATAAGCACAATGGTTTTATTATGGATTACATCCGTGAAGAATTAACAGGTAATGAGATTCAATTAAATAAAAGAAGTGACTGGGAAAGTATTACTTCTGGTATGATTGAGAAAGGTGATTTTTTCGAGGTTAGAGAGGGTTTATATCAAACCAAGTATGTTTGTATCACCTCTTTTGAAAAAACTTTAATAACACCAGAAAACATTAACTACTGGGAAGTATATTCTCCTACTGAAAATGACACACCTATTAATTGGTCAGTTAACATTTATACTCAATGGGTAGAAGGTACTGTAATTAAATACAATGGTATTTATTATAGATGTACACAATCTCATTATAATAGAAAAAATTCATTATATGATAAAAATTTATTTATAAAAGCTTCTTCTTTCAATACAAACTATTCTTTCTTTAGTTTAATGTTTTTTCAGAATTATAGAAAGATAGAGGCTGCTACTTTCAATAACAAGCTTTATGTTATGACAGGTACAAGAATCGTTACAGTAGAAGTTTTAGAAAACAAATTAACAGCCACGGTATTAAAACCCTATCTTTGTAACAGCAGTGAAATAACTAACATCGGCTACAACTATATTAGTCCTTATCCAGAGTTAGCTGTTGCTTCACAAACAGACACTGTAACAACAGGACTTACACAGTTATTAGTTAAAAAACTTTTATACAATAGATATTTGTTAGAGCCTATATTTAATGTACAGCTTGGAGATAGTATAAAAAATTACTGGTTCCGTTGGGAAAAATTTGTAAACGATAAATGGTACACAATCATTCCTTTCAGGATTCAAGACCCTAATTATCAAGCCAGTCTTAATATATCTTCCTCTGATGATTATAGCAAGATAGAAGTAGACGATGCTGATACTACATTATATAGAGTAACTTTTGCAATCTCTTTTGAAACACCTAACAGCATAATTAAAGACTGGAAACTAACAGATGGTTATAGCTTTAAAGATGGAGACCTTGTGAAATACAAGGATGTAATTTATAAATGCATTACCTCTCATAACTCATCTCAAGCTCTTTATCCTGATAATGCTTTTGTAACTATTGCAACAATAGAAGATACACAGCAAGTATTATGGGAACCCTACCTCGAGTGCGAAACCTTAGATTATTTATCTTACGATGCAGATAATAAGCCTATTTATTCTACAGTACAAGATTACAAGATAGATAAAATTGATGGAGAGTATTTCGGTCAAGCTACAAGTGTTATCTGGAAGAATCCTTCTATAAGTGATACTTTCAAAGTTATACATTCTTGTACTAAAATTCTAGTCGATGGTAATAAATTACTTTATTATAGTGATAATTATAATACGGGTAAATGGTACAAAACCATTTTAAACAACCCTAACTATGTTACTGACAGAGGTGCACTATCTTTTAAAACAACAAAGAATGAAGCTTTAATTAAAGTCTTAGCTTTTCAAGGTAACATTATTTGTTTTGCCAATGCAGACAATGTAGGAGGAAGTATTCACATAGTTACAGGAAACGGTGATGACTATGATGATAAAACAGGTTACTACTCCCCATATCAAAGGAGAACCATAAACTCTACAGTTTCATCTGATAACCCTGATACAATTCAAGTATGTGATAACATTTTAATTTTTAAATACTTTAAGAAGTTGTACTACATAAATGCCTCCGACTTGTCTAATGATGTTATTAAAGTTAATCAATGTAATAAAAGGTTACTTTCTGTTAATCAAGAAGTTGATATCCCTTGGGATGATAATAGCTGTGTATCTGAAGTGACTAATGATTATTATGCATTACTTTGGAGAGAAAAATTTTCTATTGATAACAATAATAACCTAGTTCAAGAAAGACCAGCTATCCGAGTAAAGATGTACTTTAATATGGCAAATCAACTAGAAGATAAGTCATATAATATGCCTTGGCTAAGAGATGAATCTAAATACTTTAACGTAAGTCATATTATTTATTTTAAAGGTAAGAGTCTTCTGCTATATAATAATTTGCTTCTAAGCTTTAATGAAGACACCTATGAAGATTTAGGTGAAGAAGTAACGTGTACTATAAGATTAAAGGGTGAGGAATTAAATTACGCCAAGATATATAAAATCTTATCTGGAATCCTAGTTTATTATCACAGAAATCAACATTCAAAAATTGATTTTAATTTAATTGCAAGAAACGAAGCAGGACACGTTCTATATAATAGCAAAAATAAATTGTTTAGTATCGGAGACTTAAGAATATTAAAAGAAGGAGATAAGGTATCCAGTGAACGAATCCGTCTAGATTCAACAATTCAGGATACTAAAATGTTTACCGTTGTAAACAAATTCCCTTGTTTATTAGTTGAAACATCCATCACTGTAGAAAACAAAGGACGCTTCTCTCTATCAAGTATAACTTATTATTATGAAACAATAGATAGTCCTGATAGTAATCCTTATGATTATTATACTAATATTATAAGACCTGAGGAGGTAGAATAAATTATGAAAAAATTAAGACACGGCCAAGACATAACAAGTGAGTTTATCAATGATTTAATTGATGAGCTTAACACTTTAAAAGAACAGCATCGTCAAGCAGAACTCGATAAGACAGAAACACAGAATAAACTATCCTCTTATAATGCTAGACTAGACACATTCGAGGAGACTTATACTTCCGTATTAAAAGCTTGTCCTGATTTCCCTGAACTACTTCAAATGTATTTACAAGCCAAGGGTGCTTTTGTAAATGAAGTTTCAGACTCAACACCTACTATAACTTCAATCTCATCTGTAACGATAGGTTATTTAATTAACGGAGAATCTTATTGTTGGACAGATGAATCTGGTGCTGGTAATATAAATGAACCAACTAAATTCACAGGAGCAAGTGGTTATTACTGGGGAATCATTGAAACAAATAATGGTGTTACTAAAACTGTGTACCATACAAAAGAACCAGCAAGAGGTCCACAAGGACCAGAAGGTCCAGCTGGTGCTGTAGGTGCTACTGGATTCACGGGTGCTGTAGGTGCCCGTGGACCTCAAGGCGCTCAAGGTCAAACAGGCGCATCTGGAAAAACTCCTAGATTAACTTTCGCTTTTGCTGATAATTCTGAAGGCTTAAATAGAGTTAATGATGCTAGTTCAAATAAACCTTATATTGGTATTAAAGTTTATTATGATGATGACGACCCAGCTGTTATTGAATCTAAACCATACGTTTGGTATCGAGCAAGAGGCACAACTTATTACCCTGTTCTTACTGAGGATGGTTATCTATCTTTCAGTGAGCAGGTTCCTGCTAATTCCAGTGCCTCTATAAAAGTAAAAGGAGATAAAGGAGATAAAGGAGATAAAGGAGATAAAGGTGCAGATGGTACATCCATTACTATCGCAGGCACTACAACTAATGTTGCTTCTTTACCTACACCTTCTTCTGTATCACAAGGCAGTGGTTACATCGTTGAAACAGATGAGAACCACGATAATATGCTTGGTACTCTTTATGTATCAGACGGTACTTCTTGGAAATATTGTGGTCAAATTAGAGGTCCTAAAGGTCCAACAGGTCCCCAGGGTCCACGGGGTAACCAAGGCGTACAAGGAGATAGAGGTAGTGTTTGGCTAACATTTGAAAGTTCTCCTACAGGAACAGTCAATGACAAGGAAGGCGATATGGCATTAATCAAAACTAATGGTAATGTCTATAGATATACAAATGGTTCTTGGGCTTTAATTTGTAATATTCACGGAACCCCAGGAGCTAATGCAGGCTTTGGTACTCCTACAGCTACTGCAACAACAGTATCTCCTTCTACCTCCGCAGCAGTAAGAATCACTTCTAGTGGAACAGACGCTGCAAAAGTTTTTAATTTTTCCTTTGATATTCCTAAAGGAGAAAAAGGTGATGCAGGCGTTTCTATAAAATCAGGAAGCTACATTTATAAACCTACTACAACTTCTTGGCAAACTCTTTTTATTGATTTAATTTCTTCTCATCCTGAAGTAAATTTATATATAAAAAGCACAGCTAATCACATTACAACTTATACAAAAGTTCTCTATAATGTTAAAGATGGTCTTCACCCTATGATAAGTCTTTACTATGTAGATGACGATGGTACATTAAAACAGTTATCAGAATCTGATAGATTTTATTATGTTTATTATGAATAGGGGGTATCAAAATGTTTAAATATATAAATGAAATTTTAGAATATACTGGAGAAAAAATAGTTTCAAATGAAACTATAATTACATTAGTTACAGACCTTCCTAATACTGTAAGTATTTTTGGAGAGTTATTTCTTACTAATGGGTCTTCTGTTATAACAAGATTCTTCTACTACAAAGATAATGTATTTAAATCTAAGCTGAGTCTTTCTGCTCAAACAAAGCAGTACCTTCTAAACTCTAAATTCAAATTAATTATTATTGATACAGGAAACCATAAGACATCTAATTATGTTAATTTAAATTTCGATTTAGAAAAAATAGCTTTTACTTTTAATAATTCTGCATCAACAGATATAAAAAATTTATACTTAAAAGTAAATGAATTAGAAGATAAACTTAAACATTTGATTGATGGACATATAATAACATCTTTACCAATTAACAATAAAGAATACATTAAAGCAGGTATGATGCTCCAAGCAATAGACGATAATGGTAACTTCATTGCTACTTATCCTTTTGCTGATGTAGTAAAAGAGGTCAATGGTCAAAAAGCTGTAAATAGTTCTATTATTTTAGATGCTTCTATGATACAATATAATCAGAATAAGACAATTTTCTCTGTAGTATCCGAAGTAATTGAAGCTTTACAGGCGGTTAATTTAACATTAAAGTCTCACAGCTCTGCTTTAAAACAATTACAAGAAGATATAAACGGAGTAAAACTTCAGTTAGAAAAACATCTTAATGATGGAATAGTGTAGGAGGAAAATTACTATGGATAGTTTAAATGAATTTGTAAATGTAGTATTCGGTGGTAGAATTACTGTTGACCAGATAGTAACTATGCTTGTAGCTATATTTGCAGTTATTAAATCCTTTACTGAATGGTCTGCTAAAAAGAAGTTAATCAATTCTACCAGAACTCTTACTTCTGTTGAGCAGGAATTAAAAGAAGAGAGAGAAGAAAACAAAGCTTTAAAAGATGCTTGTTCTAATTTAGCCGAGATTGTTGTTACAGCTTATCTAAGTTCAAACACAATATCCTCCGAAACTAAGAAGGAATTAGTTACAATGGCTAATAAATTAAAGCAGAATGCTAATATTAAAATTTCTGAGCCTGTTACCACTTTAATAACAGCTGTTGAAAACGGAGTCAACGTAGACTTAAGTGATATTAAAGAGGAATTAAAAAATAAAGCAGAGAACTTAGAAGAAATTTTAGATGTAGCTAACGAGACAGCACAGACAGCTATTGATAAATTAACTGTGTAAGGAGGTGCTAACCGTGGCTTCCACCTATACAAAAGCTAATGTAAAAAAAGAAAAGCGTTTAAGATTTATTTATAGAATTTTATTCTTCTTAATTACATTAGTTACACCCTGCATCATTTGGGGAGTGAACTACCAATTTATGCAGACAAGAGTAGTAACAAAAATATCTATTATGTTTTTCCTTGTAGCTTATGTGCTATGTAGACGTTTTAAAAATGAAATTAAAACCTGGGTGAATTCCTGGGAGTATAGTTCATTAAAATATATACTTCTTGGTATAGGAAAAAATATTTGGCTTATCATTATATTGATACTATGCTTTGTATTATCCTATAAATTACCTAACTGGTTAGCTCTTTCCAAGGAGGCTTGTGATTCATTATTAAAAACACTACAAAAATTTCTTGTTTGTGTAAGTGCTACTATAATTTGCCAGCTCATTGGTTATTTAGTTGTATACCCTATTGAGAGAAAATATGACTTCTTAATCAAGAGAGAGTTAAGAAAACAAGAGATGAGAGAAACTAATGCAGAACAGCTAGAGGATATTCGTGAAATAATAAAAGAAGAGTTAGGAAAATAATTTATGAAGATAATTGAAAGATTACAAATAGTTCTTTTGTTCTTAATATCTTTCCTTATAGTAGGAGGAGCCTCTTTATTTACAGCTAATATGGGCTGGGGATTATTAAAAGATGGTTACTTCTATGTAAATCAGTTAATAACAGATGTAGCAATCGTTTGTGTAACCTTCGGTTCTGTTTATTTATACCTAGATTGGTTTAAAGAAAACAATAAAGAATATCTAGACTGTATCCAATATATAAATAACTTCGCTTCAGGTGAAACAAACATCCCTTCCATCTTACTAAGATTCTTAGCAAGCTTTAATAGAAAACGAAAGATAGCTCAATATAAATATCAGATAGGGTTAAAGCTAAGTAAGCTAGATTATGTTGTACTTAACTTTTGGTTATTTAAAATAAAGAAGTTAAGATACTCTGAAGAAGAGATGCACATTTGGAATAAAGGTACAGAAGAGCAGAAAGCAAAAAGTAAATATTGTAGAAAGAGAAAGATGTATGAAGAGCAATTAGATGATAAACTAATTGAAGACATAATTGATACTACCCCAGTTAAGTATGACCGTGTAACTATAGGTACTTTATTATCTGAATATTATTCAGATGATGAAGAAGCAGGACCTAATGAGTTCATAGAGAAACACGAGAATACTCAAATAGTTAAGTATCGAGTACCTAAACTATTCTTCTCTTTTGGATTTACTTTCTTATTATCTAGTATTATTTTTGATGCTATTGTTTTCAATAGTGCAGGTCTTATGACTTTAACAATTAAAATTTTTACTCTACTATTTAATATGTGGAGCTCTACAATGTATGCTAAAAAACACGCAAACAGAATAACATTACACGATGCTAGATTCAGAAAAGGTGTGTTAATGGAATATGAGAAATGGATTAACCAGGAAGCTGCTAAAGCAACTTCTGCAGAATAATAATCTATAGGAGGGGAAACCAATGTCTGACTTAGAAAGTTTACTTGAAGAGATGTTACCATATTTGCCAAAAATATATACACAATCTTCTTACACTCCTGCAATGAATGATTCAGCAAGAGATTTTAATTTAATCTATAAGTTTTCTAAACTTCCTTCTGATTGTTTAATATTCTTTGTGCCAACACAAGCGAGTATAGAAGGAACTAATACACTTGTAATCAAAGTTCCAACTAACATTAACAACGGAGAAGTATCTTATGTATCTCACAGATTCACAATAGTTACTGAAACCAATGATGGTAATACAAGAGCAGCTACAACAGGAGATATTATTCCATACAGGATGTGTATTTTCAGATTTGCAAAAGGGAATACGAATGTAGTTATATTAACAAATTCTTCTTCTTATAATTCTTTACAAGTATCCAATCTTACTGCTTCTTCAGCCAAATTCTTAAATACCCCTATTATAGGTTCAAACCCTATAAATGAGGAGAAGGTTGTAACAGCTAAAGAATTATCTCAATGTGTTAAAAGGATTGAAAATTTAGAAGAGAAAATAATTTATGGTTCATCAGAACCAGAAGAAGTTCTAGCTTCTAAACCTAATGGTACAATTTATATTCAAATAGAGGAGGAATAAAATGATTAAAGAGACAAATACAGATTGCAAAATAACTGACATCTCTGTTGTTGGTTCTACAGCAACACTGACTTGTCTCTTTTTTGCAAACAATAAAACGGAAAAAGCTGTAGGTTTAAAGTTTTTATTTATAGATTTAGAAACAGAAGAAGTTTTTCAATTAGATAATACAACCTACTGGGTAGATAGTATAAACAGTACAGATTCAAATCTATTAAATGTTAGTGTAAATGGTTATAAAGAAGTAAGATTAGTAATAGATATCACCAATAATAATACCGCAAGTATGCAAAAATCTAGGTGGTATCGAAAGGGTTACTTAATCTTAACAGATATAACCGATGTATATAATAAACCTTTATGGCAAAGTGAAACTTTTAGTTTAGTATCTGAACAAATATCTATACCAAAAATTAAAGATTTATTTATATATAATAAACCTGTATATGTAGCTGTTTTATCTGAAACAGAGAACAGAATATTTATAGAGTTTAAATATGAATACGATATAGATATTGATTTTAATTATAATAACTCTAATTTAAAAACTTTTATTATTATAAAATCAATAAGTACAGGAACTGTAATTGAGACTATCAAACCCGAATCATCTCAATACATAAAAGCAGAAAGTTCTTTAGGATACACCTATAATGAACCTGTAGCTATTGATATTTTTGTTACAAATTTAAAGAAAGAAGTTTTAAAACAGTTCTCTGTTTTATATAAACCTTTTACAAAGAAAGCGTGTGGCTACGTTAAAACTGCCTATGGAGTTAAAAAAATAAAGAGACTTATCGTTAAAGACTCAAGTCAACTTATAGTTAATCCAAATAACTTTGATGTAAAAATTAGTTATGATACTCCTATATATGCTCATTATGATAGATATACATACAGAAAGATGGTAAAAAATCCTAATACATTGCAAGAGGAACTTGTTACTTATCATAGATGTATTCTACATATAGATACTTTTCTTTCAGAAACAAATTTTAAAAATGTTGTATATGAAATTATAAATAATGGTAATATAGTAGCTAGTCAAAACACTGATGTGAATGAAACTACATACCTTCTTCAAAATGATTCTAATCCAAGGATAGATGTAGAAAAAAATAGCTATACAATAAATGCTGCCTACACTTCAGAAACTACTACAAAAAATACTGTTCTTACTAAAATAAACAAAACGATTGTTTGTTCTAAAAAATTAAAAGTACATAATACATTATACCCATTTAATTATGGGAAAGTATTTGGACAGGAGGTAAATGATAATGAGTAGAACCAACCCTTATGTTAAAACAACCTGGGTAGATGAAGAGACAGAGATAAATGCTAACAATTTGAATAACCTAGAACAAGGAGTCTATGGTGCACACTCTGCTATTATAGCTGCAGAAGATTCTTTGGCAGAAGCCCTAAGTAATTTGCTAGAGGATAATACTGTAGACACAGCAAAAAAGGCTGTATCTGATGCTGATGGAAATCCAATAGATGCAACGTATGCAACGAAAGCTTATGTAAATGAGACTAACTCAGACAATGTAAAGTATGATGATGTGGTTAATAACTTAACAGATTCTTCTACTACAAAGCCTTTATCTGCTGCACAAGGTAAAGAATTAAAGCGTCAAATAAATGAGTTGTATGCTTTCCTAGATACAGCTACAGAAGATGTTGACACTACAATAAACAGGATGCAAGATATCTTTGCTTTCCTAGATAGTGTTAATGATAATCAAACACTATTAGATTTATTAGATGAGAAAATGCCCTTCACTTCTTTAGTAAAAGACTTAATAACAAACGATGATAACCTTCCATTAGCAGCAAGCCAAGGATATCTACTACAACAACAGGTTAATGAAAAAAATGATAAACCTTTTAATGTAACTACTTCAGATTTACAAAACTTAACTTCTTATACAAACGGAGCATATACAGTTACTCTAAGTGATGCATTAGTTTCTACTATTATAGACTTTAAAAGAAGTCTTAACATTAATTGGTCATCCTTCAGGAGTTCAATACTTGAAAATATCACTGCAGCTAAAAGCACTCTTATTCCGACAAATATAGATGTAGTAAATAATACTAATAGATACTTTTATAACGCTGTAGGATATAATAAAAATATCACCATTGCTTTCTTCTATAAAGACAATGGATGGAATCTGCTTTTAAGTTTTGAGGAGCTTCCTACAAACTATAATATTGATTCAGCTATCGCAGAAGCTCTTGACAGATTCTTACGGTCTTCAAGATTCGAAGAAAAAGTTAAGTCTATTGTAGCTGAAGTATATGCAGATGTAAGTGAGGTGGAGTATTAATGACCGCTACAGAATTACAGGAATTGAGACAAGAGTGGGAGAACATTGATAATACAACATCTGCAACAGAGTTTGGTAGAGTCGATATAAGGACTATTAAAAAAATAGCTGCTACAGTAAGGAAGTGCTTATATATTTCTGAACCTATCTCTATGAAATCTCTACCTCAATTCATTATCAGGATAGCTCAACTATCTGCTTCAGAACATAACACTATAGATGACATTGTGTTATCTGTAGGAGGGCTAGAAACAAAAGTTGACGATGTTAAAGCAGATACTACAGAAATAAAAAGCTTATTAGACTTTACAGATTCGGAGGATGATGAGAATATTATTGGAGAAATAACAGGGGGTGATTAATGTGGCTAAGATAGTTACATACAACACTCTGGTAAGAGTTGGGAAAGCACTTCTTACTCAAATGCAAGAAGAGAATGAGAACTCTTTATTGTCATTAACAGGAGTTTTCAAAGGTTATATTAGTAATCAAAATGAATTAAATAGTAATGTTCTTAAAGGAGACTTCTATATCTCAAGTGATGTTATGACTTTCAGCTATAACAATGGAGAATCAATTATGGGAATTTCAAAAGATACTATATTTATTGCATTGAAAGATAACCCTGCCTCAAGTAATAGAGAAGATTGGGTAATCATCAAGTCAATACTTGTAACAGAAATGCTTGATTTAAAAGCTCGATTAGAAGAACATATAAACAACAAAAATAACCCTCACGAAGTTACCTTAACACAGGCAAACGGTGATACAATAAGTGATAGCACATTTTCAGAAATTTTAGAATTAGTTTAGGAGGAGAAAAATAAAATGGCTAATAATACTTATACAAATCTTAAAGAAATTTTACAGCAATTTGAAATACAGGTTGTTCAAAAAAAGCATTATAAAAAGGAAGAAGTTTATACTAAAACAGACACACTTACTGCTATTTCAGATGCTATTGCTACAGCTATTCAAGGAGTAAATCAATTTAATATTGTAAAAGCATCTTCTGCATCAAACACTCCAAAAGGAATTGAATGGACTAGTGGTAGTACAACTATTACAGGTGAATTAGAAGCAAAAAATGCTGATAGACATACTATTTATTATGTTCCTAGTGATAACGGCACAAATGATAATTATGATGAATATATGTCCTTAGAAACAGGTACAAGCACTTATGTTTGGGAAAAAATTGGTAATACCGATGTAAACTTAAAAAACTATTCTACACTTGGAGAAACGGTATCATCTATTAGTTTTGATGATACAAATGGTTTGTATTATATTTATGCAAGTGAGCATATTGCTACCGACAAACACAAGGTAGGTACTGCAGCAGATTGGCGTGCATTTTTAGGTGCTACAGAGACAGCATCTAACTCAAATGCAGGTTTAGCAACTCCAAAAATGGTTTATAATCTACAAGAAAAAACTGTAAATAAGTCTTCAGCAGGTGTTAAATTAGGTGGAACAGTTGGTGCTCCAACTATAACTGTAACGGGCGGAAGTGTTGCAAATAATAATGGTAGTGTAGTAACGGGTGGAACTGTTTATACATACATTACAACTAATTGTCAACAAAAGGATGCCGATTTAACTGCGATTGCTGGATTAACAGGTACAAGTGGTTTCTTAAAGAAAACTACTGCTGATACTTGGGCGTTAGATACAAATACGTATTTAACAACTACTGATGCTACAGATACTTATCTATCACAAACTGATGCCGCAGATACTTATTTATCGCAAACTGATGCTGCAACTACATATCTTTCGAAAAAAGCAGCTAACTCTACGTATCTTTCGAAAAATGAGATTTCATCTGCATATCTTTCAAAAAATGATGCTTCATCTACGTATCTTTCGAAAAATGATGCATCATCTACATATTTAACTATAGAAGCTGCTGGTACTACTTACGCACAAAGGTCAGACGCTATATGTTATATGGACTTTAGTTCTGCCAACGGGTTAAGATACCAAACAGTAGAAAATTTCGGTAACGTTCATACACAAGCATTTACAACCGTTGCTACTGCTGATGATTTAAAAAGGGCTGTGTTGTCTATATCCGATAGTGATTTCTCAGATATTTTAGCTGCAGTTTAGGAGTGATTATTTATGGCAAATTATACAGATATTAAATCCATTCTTCAAAAATTTGAAAACACAGTTGTTAAAGGTAAGCATTACACAAAAACTGAATCCGACAACAAATATTTAACAAAGTCGGCTGCGGGTACACAAGTAACATATACCTTTAGCAATGGTACATTAACAATAACAACTAAGTAGGAGATATTATGGCTTTAAAATGGCAAAACAATTCGGTAAATACAATAAAATATAGTGGTAGAAATTTGCAGCCAATTAAAGATTGGTCAGAAAGAACAATAAATGGTGTTACTTGTTCTATAAAAGATGGCGTGGGGTACCTTAATGGTACCTCTACTGCTGGTAGTTGGCAACAAACTGAAATTGGCACAATCATTTTACCTGCAGGTACATATACTATATACTTTTGGACCAATTTTGTTCAAGCTTCTGACCCTCAATGGTTAATTAACATAGGCTTAGGTTTAAGAAACTCAGCCTATGATAACCTGTACATTTGTAACACAAACAAATATAGAACATTTACATTAACCGAACAGCAAACATTTAATATTGTTTTCTGGTGGAGAGTTGGTGGTATAGTGTTTGATAATATTTGGATAAAATCTATGGTAAGACCTGGTACGTATGACCCATCTACTGAATACGACCAATATGGTATTGACACTAGCAGTTTCAACTTGATAAATTATAAAAACATTTCAAGCTATGCATTTACCGATTTAGGTGGTGGCTCTTTTAAACTTAATTGGGGTGGTGGAGTTTCTACAATTACATTGCCTTATTCATCCTTTAAAGCGAATACTCAATATTCTTTTACTTTAACATCTCTTAACGGTGCTAAGTATTGGGCTTATAATTTGATGTGGAATTATTCGGACGGCACTAGTGAAAGATTTACAAATAATCAAGGTGTTGATTATGGTACATATTCATATACCAGTGCATCTGGTAAGACTATATCCTCTATTACTTGGGTTATAAATTTTGAAGCCGATTTTTATGGATTGATGTTAAATGAAGGACAACCAAAAAGTTATGTTGATAATGATGTAAAAATGTTAAAATACAATAATACTATTGCGTGGTGTAAACCTTTAACATTTACTGCAAGTGCAAGTGGAGTAACAGGCACATACTATAAAGAATCAACAAGTGAACCAACGGCTTCGACAGGAATTATTTCAAGTGGTGCAACAATACATTATAATGATTCACTAAGTATTAAATATATTAGCGAAGCTAAAACAAGTACCTCATCCGTAAACCCAAGTAGTGTAACAGCACCTGTATTAAAAAACCTATATACAGGTTCTTATGGAGCTACTGTTAAAAATAATAATTCGTTTGCAGTTGATGCATATTATAAATTGAACAATGGTTCATATTATAAAAAGTCTACCATTTCTGCAAACTCTAGTGCAACGTGGGTTGGTTTAACCCGTACTGCAAATACTGTTCTATATGTTTATTTTAAGGCTTCTGCTACAAGAACTACTACCACTACAACAAAATATTATTCTTGTACATCAAGTGGTATTCAAAGAACTCGAACAATAGAAACCCCATTAGCTACAGGAGATGTTGCTACAGAAATAATAGCGACAGCCATAGATAATGTAACTCTAACAATTTCTAGTACAGGTACACCATCTTCAAGTACAACACCAAGTTCTACAACAGTACAAAGTGCAACTTCACAATTAACAATGCACAGATAAAAGAAAGGCAAAGCTTTAAAGTATTATATGACTTTTTAAAGATTAAAAAATTGAGATACATTTTTGTATCTCTTTTTTGTTGACTTACTATAAACTATAGTGTATAATATAAAGTGAACAAAGGAGGTAAGGTCTATGACATTAGTCGAAGAAATGACACAAGAATTTAAAAAGGTAGGGCTGGAATTAAAAATCACTAAAGAATACAACAACAAATTCAATGGTGTGTTAGTGGATGTGAAAAGTAATGAGGAAGTACCTTATGAATTAAACAAAGCTTTACAGCACAGCGAAATTAAAAATCATATCCAGTGGTGTAGAGGCTACGTTGATTTAGCTATTAAATTCAAAAAGCTGCAAGATGAATTAAAGAAGGAAGAAGAATGAGTAAAGAATTAGAGTATGAATTTAATAATTTTGCAAATTTATTACATAAAGATTGTATGAATCTTATGGAGTGCTTAAAAAAGCAAAGTGAAGATAACAAGCCTATACTTTATTTAGGTAAG
>Ga0326511_10000068_pt1 | contig 75989 bp, 97 predicted proteins | sample 0_2496_0518_D_FD_203701 | JGI IMG/M metagenome (GOLD analysis project Ga0326511, IMG submission 203701) | Bovine rumen microbial communities from UC Davis, California, United States - 0_2496_0518 | ecosystem: Host-associated > Mammals > Digestive system > Stomach > Rumen | place: USA...
TGCATCTTCCTTGTTTTCAGCATTTTGATATTCCTTAAGAAGTGACTCAAGATTATCCTTAGCTGGAACAATATTATTTCTATCTTCCTCAGTAATCTTATCCTTCATATTTTCATCATTAAGCATCTGATCAATAGAATTAACTAACATTTGAGACATGTTAAGCTTATTCATTTGCTCTTCTCTCTTTTGATCTTCTTCTTTATGTGCTTCAGCATCAGCCTTCATAGCTTCAATTTCAGCATCAGAAAGATTAGAATTAGAAATAGTAATCTTTTGTTCTTTACCTGTACCCTTATCCTTGGCAGATACATTCAATACACCATTTGCATCAATATCAAATGATACTTCAATTTGTGGAACACCTGCCTTAGCTGGTGCAATACCTTCAAGATTAAATGTACCAATAGTCTTACAATCCTTAGCATATGTACGTTCACCTTGAAGAACTACAATAGTAACGGCAGATTGATTATCAACGGCTGTTGTAAATGTTTGTGACTTCTTACAAGGAATTGTAGTTTGTGCTTCAATAATCTTGGCCATACGACCCATTGGATCAAATTGATTATGTGCTTCAATACCCATAGAAATTGGAGTAACATCAAGAAGTACAATATCACCTACACCTTCCTCTTTATTAAGAATAGCACCTTGAATAGCAGCACCAATTGCTACAACCTCATCAGGATTAACTCCCTTAGATGGTTCCTTACCAAAGAAATTCTTAACAGCTTCTTGTACAGCAGGAATACGGGTAGAACCACCTACAAGAATTACCTCATCAATATCACTTGTTGAAAGCTTAGCTTGCTCAAGAGTTGTACGACATGGTTCAATAGTTCTCTTGATAATTGAATCAATCAATTGTTCAAACTTAGCGCGGGTAATATTCTTTACAAGATGTTGTGGGCCATCGGCATTAGCTGTAATATAAGGAAGATTAATTTCAGTTGACATTGAAGAAGAAAGTTCAATCTTAGCCTTTTCTGCTGCTTCCTTAACACGTTGCATTGCCATAGGATCTTTAGTCAAATCAATACCCTTATCCTTCTTAAACTCATCAGTAAGATATTTAATAAGTTCATTATCAATATCATCACCACCAAGATGTGTATCACCACCAGTAGCTAATACTTCAAATACACCTGAACCAAAATCAAGAATAGATACATCATGGGTCCCACCACCGAAATCGAATACTACAATCTTCATATCCTTATCAGACTTATCAACACCATAAGCAAGTGCTGCGGCTGTAGGCTCATTGACAATACGTTTTACCTCAAGACCAGCAATCTTACCAGCCTCAATAGTAGCCTGACGTTGTCTATCATCAAAATAAGCAGGAACTGTAACAACTGCTTCAGTAACTTCATGGCCAAGGAAGTCTTCTGCAGTCTTTTTCATTTTACCTAGAATAATAGAAGAAATTTCTTGTGGTGTATACTTCTTACCATCAATATTTACTTTAGGAAGATTGTTATCATTAATAAGATCATAAGGAACATTTTTATCCTCAGTCTTCAATTTATCATAATTCATACCCATATAACGTTTAATTGAATAAACAGTATTCTTTGGGTTTGTAATTGCTTGACGTTTAGCAGGATCTCCTACTTTACGTTCTCCATCTTTTGTAAAACCAACTACTGAAGGAGTAGTTCTTTTACCTTCTGCATTTGTAATAACTTGTGATTCACCAGCTTCAAATACGGCTACACACGAATTTGTGGTACCTAAATCGATACCTATAATCTTTTTGTTGCTCATAATTATTATGTTTATATTTTTATAGTTGCTCCATGAAGGATTTTCCTCCATGTTTATATATATTAAAATAGTTATTTACAATTTAATAATAAAATATTTTTTTAATGTAATTAATAATTTATTGATTTTTTTCAATATATGGAAAATCAATATATACTAATGGTTTTAAATTTAATTTATATTCACTAATAATATCTTCTTGACAAAATGTTATTTCATTATAAGTTTCTAAATCATCATAAACTTCTGATGTATTAATTAAATTACCAAAATACATTTTATCATTATATGTTGCAATACATTTTACAACTAATTTATCAACAAATTTAATCATTCGTTGTAAATTAATAGACCAATATACATGATTAGTATCTAATAAATAATACTTATTAAATTTTGGCTTCATTTTTATTTCTAAATTTATTTATCAAATAAATTAATAAACGTTTTCCTAAACCATATCCAGTTTTTGCTATTTGAACTTTATCTGTTATTTGGCCATAAACCCAAATAATAAAACTACCAAAAGCAAATCCTAATAAAAAACATAAAATATGATATAATATTTCCATTATTTATTCTTATTTAATTTTCTACGTTTAATTTCTTCTTCAACTTTATTATAAAAGAATTTAAGTTCTTGAATATATTTAGTCATATTACCAAGATGGCCTTCTTTATAAAGTTTTTCAAGTTCTTCATTCTTTAATATTGATAATGGGAATTCATGCCATGACCTTCTTAATTCACTATTACGTTTACCTTCTTTAAATTCTCTTTGTGTAACATTAGGGTCATTTTCAAGATTAGGACGCCATGGCATATAATTTTTATTAAGATATTTTTTCCATTCTTTCCAATCTTTATAATAATTTACATTCTTAGTACCTTTTAGATAATTAAGCCACCAATTAGACATTTCTTCTAAACTCATATATAATCCAATTGTTGCTTCATTTAACCATTTTGGCCGAACTCCTGTTAATTCTGGGAGTAACATAATAACATTATCGGGTTCATCTTCTAAAATTGTTATTATAGATTTAAGTGCTTCATCTTTATGCTCTCTACTCCACATTTCTAATTCAATAAGTTTATCATTAACTATTGAACATCTACCTGTTGAATCAAAAATATAACTATAATACCAATTCTTATATAATTCTAAAAACTCTTTATTCATAAATTATATATATTTAATAATCTATCAAATCATCTATTCCAGGATCAAAATCAACATCCATTTCTTTACCTGGATAATTTTCATAATGCCAACATTTTAAATATGAAAGTGCTTGATCAGGAGAATCAAATCTTTGATCCTGACAAAATCTATCTCCCATTGTTGTAGATAGCCAATCACCTACAGTATGCCAAAATCCAAATATTGTTCCTTTACGGTCAATTCCATATCTTATTGTTCTTTTTTCTTCATAAAGATTAGTATCTTTATTTAATATATGACCTAATATAACTTCTTTATAAATTTTATATTTCATAATTAATCAGGTAAGTTTTTTAAACATTCTTTATATTTTTCAATATAGTCACGTTCCTTATCATATAAATATTGAAGTTCAACAAGTTTTTGTTTACGATAATCATATAGATCTGTTATATATTTAATAATGGCATTACGATCAGAAAAAACTTCACCACTATAATTCTTACAACGAAAATCTTCTAATTCACTATTACGACTATATGATGGGTTATCATCAAATTCTAATTCATATTCTTTTCCTTTTGAATTAATATATTTGATAAATCTATATTTTTTAATATTTTTTATCTCTTTATGATCATGTGACCAAGATGTAGAAACTTCTTCTTTATCTTGTATATCTATAATTGTATACGAAATAACTTTCATTTTCGTATAACAATACATTTGGTCACCCACCTTGAGATCACCAAATGTTTTAAAATTATATTTGTTTTCCATTATGCAGAAAATAATATAGTTTGTGTTCCTTCAAGTGCTAATTTATCTAGATCTTTCTTAGACATATTTTTAAGCATTTCTCTATCCATTTTCCAAAATGCCTTCTTATACTCATCACTATATTTAATAAAAGTTAGTGCAGAATCAGTACATGATTTCCATTCTCCATAAGGAATAGAATCAATAACACCATCTGCTGATAAATGAAAATCATCAATTTGTACATTATAATTCTTACAAAACTTAATAATTTCATCTACTAACTTATGATGAAGATCTCTAAATGCACTAGTTATCTCATCATCTTGACATTCTTGGCATGGATATTTCTTAACTTTCTTTTCCATCATCAACCAAATATACCTTTAAAAAAATTACTAAACCATTTTAAATCTGGATCTTTAGTTTTAAAATTATATGGCTTATGTTTATCAATAATTCCGCAATCTACATTGGTATTCCCAAAAATATGGTGTGCTGATATTTTTCCACAATCAGTTTTTGCATTACCTTGTATATTATTCTTACAAGTTACATTACCAGTATTAACAGTTACATTGCCTTCGACATTACCATTTATAGTTACATTACCAACATCATTTTTTATTTCACCACAATTTCCTTCAATCTTAATTTCAATTTTCTTTGATTCAAATTTATTAAGATCTTCAATTACTTCTCCATTTACATATGCTTTACCATTAATAACTGAAATGCTACAACCATCAGGAGCAGTATATGTTTTCCCATTAATATTTACTACATTCATGATTATATTAATTTAAAATGTTTATTAAATTCATTATGTGAAAAATAATACCAATCATCAGGTGGCCAACCTATTTGATATTTGTTTTCTCCAGCAATCATTACATTATAAACGTAAAAATATTCTACACCTTTTATGAAAGGTAAATATTTATATTTATTATAAACTTTTATTTTAACTTCTTTTATACAAATAGCATGTGACATTTAATTATTTTCTCTCATAAAAAATTACTTTACCTTCCAAAACACCCATTCGTGAGCTTTCCTTAAATGTTTTTGTCTTAGGTACATAATTAGAATCCATAGGCTCCACAAGATACCAAATATCATCACCCTTCCATGTTACTTCAACAAGCTTCTCTCCAGGATTAAGTTCAACCTTTGTTGTACCACCCATTGAACGAGTAATTGACTGGTCACATGATGTCAAACACAAAAATGTAAATAAAATTACTAAAAGTTTCTTCATATTTTTATTTAATTAAATAATCATAAATAGTTTTCCAATCTGTTTCTGGTTCAAACCCAAATTTATCATCAATACCAATATTAAAATAATATTTAGAAGATAAATCAAGTGTTTTTGGGTCTGTAGATTGGCGTTCAACTTCAGGATTGCAATTCAAATAATCAAAATAGATTTTATTTCTATTGAATACAACTCCATAATCCAATGCCGCTTGATTGGTTGAACTTGTCCAAAGTATCAACTTAATATTTGGATCTTTTGATAGTAATTGCAATACTTCTTTTGCATAAGGATAAAACTCATAATTCTCTTTATTCAAATAACTAGGAACAAAAATAGTACCATGAACATCAACTAGAATATAAATATAATCCCAATTTTTTTCTTTTGCACGAACAAATGCATTATCAAAAGCTTTTATTATATTCATATATCATTAATTTACATAAATAATATAGAAACTATTTTAAAAAATTCAATTTATATAAGCAAAATGTGCATATAATTCTTTAGTTGGTAAAGTACTTAAATATGATAATCCAACTTCATTAATTGTTCCTTCACCACTTTCAATTTTTGTAATCATTCCGTTATCTATATGGACAATTGTACCTTGAGTAATATCCAAAATAGATTCATGTCCTTTATATACATGAAAATGATTGGTACAAATAAATTTACCAGAAATAGGTCTTAAATTTTCTTCTATATAATCATGAACAAAAGTATAAAACAAATCTCTATCTGTATTATTTATATAATCATAACACATAACATTTGAACAATTTTCTTTTTGTTTCGCAACACCAAGAAAATATTCATCTGCCATTATTAGTTTCTTAATAGCTTTCCACCTTTCAATAATTCTTTTAATCATATAAATTAATCGATATTTTTTCTTAGCAATTCATCAATACATTGCTCTATTAAATCTTTCTTTTTATTTAATTTATCAATTTCATCATTTGTATAATTAAGTTTTTCATATAAATTTTCTATAGCAGAATTATATGCTTCTTCATAAGTTGTATATATATCATACTTATGAGAATAGCATTCATCTCCCCTATAATATTGATCAATAACAAACTCTCTTTCTGGTTCTGGTGTATTAGGTACTTTTTCTTTGATAATAATTGCTTCTTTAGAATAAATGTGTCTCCCAACATCGGGACCATTAGTCACCATATCCAAAATTGTTACCGGAATAATTGTAATTGGTTTATCATTAATATTATAACCTAAACAATATAAAATATCACCAACTTTACATTCATTTAATTTTTTGTAAGTTACCATATTATATGTAATTAAATAAATATTTGATCTACTTGTATGCCATTCTTTTTAAGGAAATCTAGACCTTCAGTATTTCTATAAGTATCATTATAACAAACACGTTTAATACCAGCTTGAATAATAATCTTTGCACATTCAAAACAAGGACTTAATGTAACATAAAGTGTTGCATCTTCAGTAGAACTTAACCATTTAGCACACTTTGAAATAGCATTTGACTCAGCATGTAATACTTCTTTCTTTGTTACTAAATTACCATTTTCATCATGATATTCACAACAATTATCATAACCAGTAGGAGTACCATTATAACCCTGTGATATAATTTGCCCTTTAGGAGAAACTATAAGACAACCTACTTTATTTCTTTCTGCATAACTTAATTCTGACAAAATCTTAGCCATTCGCATATAGACTTTATCATATTGAATTTGTCTTTCTTTATTCATATTCATATCTTTAAAATTACATATTTAATATAGTAAATTGAATCATAAATTCAATTATGCAATTATAAATTCCATATTTGTAATAGAAAAATAGAATAAAATTCAATTGAACTTTATTCTATATAAATTACAACCAACAAAATTTCCTAATACAATCATAAAATAATTATATCCAACTTGTGGAGAACGTATATTAGAAGCACACATATAAAATGCATCAGCTATTGAATGATAAAATCCCGCTAATATAAATACTGGTACTGCAAATAGTAATGGTAACCATTTTTCTTCTCTTGCAAATTTAACTGCAGTTGTCATTAAGAATCCACAAAATATTGCTCTTATAAATGCTTGCCATATATCTACTTGTGATCTTGATTCAATAATTATATTTGATTTATCAACTAAATCAGGTATTGCATATATTGCAATTATAGCAGTTAATGCACAACCTAAGAAATTATTACAAAATATAAACCAAAATAGTTTTCCAATATCAGATATATTTTCAACAAATCCAGCTGTACCTGTATAAAGAGCATATTTATAATGTACTACTGTTATTAAACCAAATGTAAATAATATTGCTCCAGGAATTCCTCCACCAACCATTAAATTAACTATACATCCTATAGATATACAAAATCCAGCCAATATAGCACTAAATGATAAATTCCAACATTCTTTAGTAGTATCAGTTTTAATCATATTATATTATATGAAATAATTTTAAGTTTGATTCTATATCATTTTCAATTTGTTTTAATCTATCATCGATATCCATCCATAGATGTGAGCCACAAAAATCATTATATAAAGGATTTCTAAGCAATTCTGTCTTTTTACGAATTGCTTTAATTTCATTTAATACTTCAATATCATTAATCATAATTACTTTTCATATTTTTCATGAAATTTTTTTAACATATCTAAGAAATCCATACTAAAGAATCTAATAACCTCATTTACAAATTCTTCATCTATTGCATCATCACCCATAGCCCCAGCAAATGCTCCTGCTATAGCTGCTTCTGTATCAGCATCTCCACCGAGACTTACCGCTTTACGTATACAATCAATATAATTCTTAGATTCTAACCAACAAATCAAAGATGCTGGTACTGAATTTTGACAAGTACATTCAAATTTATGATTTCTATATAATGATGCATAAGTTTTTTCCAAATTATATCCAAAATTTTCAGTTACCCATTTCTTAATATATTTCTTAGATCTTCCTTCTCTAATTAAATATATTACTGCCGCAACACATTGTGCACCTTTAATACCTTCTTCGTGATTATGAGTTACTTCAGCTGTTGTTTTTGCTAATTTTAATGTTTCATCAAGTGATTTAGCATACCAACCAACAGGAATAACACGCATTGCAGAACCATTACCATATGAATTATAAGGTTCACGATCTTTATTACGAATCCATTCTTTAAATTTTGTCGCTAATCCATAATTAAACATACCATAATTAAATTTATTACACCAATAATGAAGCTTATCAATATATTCATCTTTAGTATGTTTAGTATTCATTAACCAATCAGCAGTGGCAATAATAGCTATTGAATCATCAGATGCATTAGCTCTATCAAAAATAAGATTAAAATTATAATCTCTAGTTTTCTTAATTTCATAAGAAAGACCAATACTCGAACCCACAATTGCTCCAATTATACCTTTCATAATTATTTCTTTTTATAAAATTGATGATGTTTATGTTTATTAAAATTTATTAAATTATTTATATTAATATCTTTGCTTCTAATTTCTTTTAAATTTTCTTTATCATTTAATACACTATTACATATAAATACAGTATAATCATTATTATAAGTATTATCTGTAAATATTTGTCCATTATAATTTACTTTTATAATACCAATATCATATTCAATCAATTTTTGAAGATTACAATATTTATATATAAATTTAAATATATCTTGATGTATACTTATATCTGTTAATTTTTTATTAGTTGCAAACAAATATATTCTATTATTACATGATAATTCATTATTTAATATTTCTTTTTGTGTTTGTTTATCAGTAAAATAGTATAGTGAATAATTATTATCATATATTTCTTTAGATATATTATTTGAATATATCTTATCTATAAAAATACACCATTTATCTTTATTCTTACAATATGAGGAAACATAATAATTATAATTTAGTAAAATATTATTAAATTCAATAATATTATTATAATCTACATTAGATATTTTCAAATCAATAAAATTATAAATATTATCATTTAATATAATATAAAATGATTTATTATTGGTTTTATCAATATAATCTACTATAGTAATATTTTCTTTATATTTATCCAATAAAGACTCTTTTAATAAATCAATATTATATATATTCAATAATTGTTCACTTGTATCTAATATTTCATTCATAATTATATATATCGTTTATCTGTTTCATTAAATATAGGTTTAACATTTTTTATATTTACCATTTTACAAAATTTACCAAATGTATTATATAACTGAATCTTTGGCAAGAAATGATTAATTATTAAGCAAAAATATATTTTACCTTGATGTTTAACTAATTTGAATTCATCACCATATTGGTTTTGTATTGATATTGAATTATTATCTGGTAATGTCTTTAATAATTTAGTTGATTCTTTTATATAATGTGATGGTAACATATTAAGTATTGCAGTATGTTCATTAATATCTTTATTAACTAATGCCCTTGCTTTATATTTCTTGCCATTATGCTCCCATTCCTCATCAGTTTCAGCAAATTGTTTATTGACAATCATACAAGCATTCTTATAGGTAATAACTGTCATATTAGAATCGTCATATGAATAAAGACGACGATCATCCCCATCTTTCCATGGAGACATTTGTAATAGATATTTATCCATTACTTTATAAACATTACCTGTATATGACTGTAAATATTTATCTTGATCCATCTTTAATTATTATTAATCTAATATAATATAGTATAATATATTTGATAAATTAAAATAGAAATTTGTTACTAGAAATTATTTTTAATAAATAAATATTTAATTGATTTATGCTTCGTGAACATGATGAAATATTTCCAGAAATACAACCTATTTCATATTTGAATTTAAAACCAATTGGAAATAATATTGATTTAAATAACTTAAATAAAAAAATAGTTACTTCAATTGAATGCCATCAACAAATATAAAATTACCCGAACATAATTCTTCAAGATTATTGTTTATTGATAATCAAGATCCTAATTTTGAATTAGATTTAGAAGAATTAGAACAAGACTCTTCGGAAAAGGATAAATGTAATTGTGATAATCCTAAATTTCTATTAGGAAAATTAAACAATTATATTTGGCTTTTAGAAGATTCCGGTACATATGACACTAACCATATTCACCAAGCAAATATAAATCATACTGATCAATATGGTAATACAGAAACATTTTTTAATGTAACTCGTATTATGGAATATAGTGAAGAATGTGATAGACTTTATACTGCTCATAGTGGTGGACTTAAATTTGTATTATTAGATTCACCATCAGAAAGTCAAATTATTGAATTATTTATAAAATATGAAAGAACATTACCTGGGTATGAATTAATTACAGATTTAAAAAATAATAATACAGGAGAAACATATCCAGCTTGTTTAACATTTTGGAAATATAATACCAATAATGTATTACAAATGTATCAAGTAGTACAATTAGTTGGTGGGTTAAATATTATAGATAGTAATACTTTACAACCAATGAATAATATAAATTATTGTTCAATAGAAGTTACTCAAGCACAAATTGATTTTAATAAATTGAAATTTACTTATAATATTAATCCTAATACTACTAATGATATAAAAATAAGTTTTATCGGTACAACTTCATTATTTACAAATCCTAATTCAGGAAATTATGGTAAATTTATCAGTCAAAGATATTATGATAGTAATGATAATTATGTAGAACCAGGTATTTTCTTGATTCAAGCACCTAAAAATAGATCTTGGATATGTTATAGATTTTTATATCATACAACCAGTAGTCCTGGTGAATATGTTTATTCAATACCTAGATCAAAATTAACAACATTATCAAATGAATATAGTATTAGATATAAAGATAATTGTAAATGTTGTAGAATAAATATGTCGGCATTAAATGGATATTATGGTAATTTAGAAAATAATAAGTATATATATGAAATAGATATTGATAGAAATCTCAATAAGAATTATTTCACTTTAATGATTCCATCTATATTTACTGATTATGAATCTTTAGAATATCTTGATAATAATGATAATGTAGTATCTGGTTATATGGATTTAGGAGCTAATGAATTTAATGAGGAAAATATATATAATGAATTTGATGGAATGTTTTATAAACAAATATCATTCCCAATATTTCGTAATTATTGTAAAGTATATAAAGTTAAATTAACATATAATAAAGCATAATGGTTTTAAATGACTTCAATAATATAAGGCTTGAATATTCAGTTGGTGCAACAGTAATAATGTTTTCATTAATAGATATAAGTGCAAATAAATCAATACTTACATCTACTAATGTTTCTAAAGTTATAATCGAATATGATTATAATGATGGTATTATCAATACTTATGAACAAGGATTATCATTTCATTGTAATTCTTGTATTATGATATTAACTGGTCTTCAAGAAAATACAGATATAAATTTTAGAATATATATATCTTATGAAGAAAACAATATTGAATTATATAGAATAGCATTAACTAATACAATTAATGAACATACATTACCATTAGGAAATATAACATATACAATTTTAGAAACTGAATCTCTTCAACAAAATGTAATTAGTCAATTAACATCAACTATGGACAATATTATAAATTATATAAATAATTTAGGAACATATGTTGATGATTCATTTGATGATTATGCACAATATGCTAAAACAATCCCAGTAAAATATAATGAAACAATTGCAACAGCAGATGCAATGTATTATAAATATTATGATGATGGTTGTTGGGGTAGAGTAAGAACATCTGGTGGTTCTTATTTTAAAAATGATGTAATGTATCATGAATTAAGACATAGATATGGTATTGGGGGTATTGGTACTAATTTTAGTAGAATTGATGATCATAATTCTGCTTTATTCAATTTTGTAGAAGATAAATTTAGTATATTACATAATGCATTAAAATTTGAAAGTGGTAGAGATGATGCTAAAGTGTGGATATTTGGAGCACATTCAAATATTCTTGAAGGAAACTATACTAATAATGGTGATTATAATTATTTAGCTGCTAACTATATTAAAGCACTTGCATGGTATACTTGTCATAATACATCTGATACAGATAATTCAAAAATAAGAATTATAGCACCTATTGATTTAACATTAATAAGTAGTAATGAACCACAAGAAACATATTATAATATCACATTTAATACTAATAATTGTACTGCATCAATTAGTAAATTAAGTGCAAAAGCTGGTGAAGTAGTAACTATTAGTGATATAACACCATATTCTGGTTATGTTTATAGTGGTACTTCATGGGATGTAAATGTGGAACAAATTGATGGTGGTATACCTAATGAAAATGGTATTGTTGAATCTTTAAGATTTACTATGCCTAATAGTGATGTAACAATTACATGTGTTTGTATATTAGAACAACAAGAAAATGAATATAATATTGTTTTAGATGCTAGAAATGGTACAGCAACATTAAGTAAATATACTGCAAGATATGGTGAACAAATTACAATATCTAATATTACACCAAATGAAGGTTATGAATTAAAAACATTATGTGTAATGGGTTCATCCTCAGGTCAAATACAAACAACAAATAATAATAACCCAAATAATTTAAAGGTATATTTCAATATGCCTAATGAAGATGTTATTGTTGTTATTACCTTTGAAGAAATTGTACCTGAACTTTACCAAATTATATTACATCAAGATCATAGTACTGGTAGATTAAATAAAGATAGTGCTAGTAAAGATGAAGAAATAATTATTTCAAATATTGTACCTACAGAAGGATATGAAATATTAAATATATTTATTATCTTAAATAATCAAACAATAGAAGGTACATTTGAAAATAACTCATTTAGATTTATAATGCCTGATGGTAATTGTGATGTATATTTTGTATATAAAGAAATTACTCAACCAACAACAATTGTAGAATCTGATAATTTAAAAACAAATTCTGACCATAGTAATATTAATACAAAATTAAAAACAATATTCTTAGGACCTTATCAATATCTTTATGAATATTTAAAAAATGGTGAAGATTTTAATGATGTTGGTTGTAATGATAAATTTGTAATATTACGTAATTTTGAAATAGTAAATAATATTGTTTATGATAAAGATATATTCTTTATTGAACAATCAATATATGATAAAATAATTAATAATTTAAGTACTGATTTAATTGCTTACCCATTATATAAAAATGGTAGTTTATTCTTTAGTAATACTTATGGATTTTTTGCCACATACAATATTAGCTTAAAAGATATTACTTATAAAATTTATAATGAATCAACTTTAAATAATGAAAATATTGCTAGTGATGCTAATATATTATGTGATAAATTACGTATATATAATCCTGTTATAAATAACAATTTAGATTTCATTGTATATGTGGATAACTATATTAATAATATCCATTTCCATTATTATTGTAATTTAAATAAGAATATAAAGAAGAAATATACTGGTGAAATTAAAGTAAATAATAATCGTTACATAGAATATATCGAAATCAATATACCAAATATAAAGAAATTATTCTCTGAAAATAATAAGTATTTTATATTTGAAGATATTAATAAAGTAGCTTTTACAAAAAATTTCTCATTAGAAGAATTCTTTAAAAATTCTACTAAAAAATATGATAATAAACTTTATTTATCAAAAATAATTAAACCATTTATTATTGATAAGATTAAAGAAAATGATAAAACTATTTATATTAAAACATATATAGATGATCAATATTTTAATTATAACAACAATTTTATTAATACTTCATTAAATATTACATTATATCCTTATAAAAATATTTCTAATGGGTTATATTTGTTGCATGATCTTATTAATTCTTCATCATCATTTATATCTTATGAAAATTATTTTAGATTAAGTTCAAGATTAGGATTTGATAATGGTATTATTTCTCTTATTAATGAATTTGAATTTCCAAATAAAATTAAAAGAGATAATATTCAAAAAATAAAATATGATAATTCAATATCAGAATTCTTAAATGATAAAACTCATGAATTAGAAAATATTGAAGATAGACAAGTTACTGAATATTATAATACATATTATCTACATGAAAATTTGGATGCATTAGAAGATTTAAGAGAAGAAGATGAATTTGATGAAGAATTAAATGTTGAAGCTATTCGTTCTACAGGATTTGTAATTCAATTTGCAAATGATTTAAGTTTTAATGATATTATATTAGAATCCATTATTAATACTGATAATTTAGATAATGAAGGACAAACAAATAATGATAATTTTATATATGATTTTAGTTTTTCATTAAATGATATGGTAGATTCATGGAATCAATTAAATGATATATTAGTTGTTAGAGCTAAATTTATTGATAAGAAATTAAATAATGTTATAATTGGTAATAATGTAGTAATTAATAAAGAATGGTTTAAATATTTTATAAATGATACATTAGATTATAATATACAATTTAATAAAACAAATAATTTAATTACAAATAATTTTATGGATATTAATCAAGGATTTAATTTTATAGATAATATTAATTGTACTATAATTGAAGGAGAAAAAAATAATAATGTTAATATGTCAAATAATAACATTATAAATACTAAATTGATTTATAAACCTATATTCTATAAAGTTCAGGATTTACAAACTATTAGACTTCGTCAAGGTATGACACAAAATATAGGTATCAATATGGGTGAATTTATGAATAAAGTAAATACATTTATATTGAATATTGGTGATCAAACAATTAAAGAATCTTCACGTAATGATGTATTTGTAATTTTCCCTATTAATGCAAATAATATTGAAGATAATAGTGGATATTATAATATTATGAATGAAGATTATGAATATATTTCATCAGGTAATTTTATTAAATATTAATTATGATAGACTTAGCATTAGATAATAGAGTATATATTAATAATGATTTAGATGAGGCATTACAAGAATTAGACATATTATTTGATACCGAATGTACTGAATTAATAGGTGATACTGAATTTGGTGTCAATATAGAACAATTCTTATGGACATTATCACCAATGACTGATTCTATAAAATCTTATATATCTAATAAATTGCGTGATTGTGCATATTTACAAAAATTCAATTATACTATTGATGTACAATATTATGAAGGAGATTTTAGAAGTATGTATCATTTAATTATTAATATATATTTAGATGAACACCAAAAAATTAAAAAAGAATATGATTTTAAGTAATGAAATTATTTAATTTAACTGAAACCAATTTTGAGAATTTTGATAATACTATTAATAATTATCTCAATAAAGTGTTTATTGGGTTAGGTATACAAAATTCTAAATTCCAATTATTTACTATTATATTTAATGCAATTAAAGGTATTATGCAAAATATAATGGTATATATTGAGGATGCATTTACTGAACAAAATATTGATACTGCTATTAGACAAAAATCAATATACTCTTTAGCTAAATTATCTGGGTATGAACCATTTTATGGTACCGCTGCTACAGGTATATTAAAAGTATCATTAATAAGTAGTACTAATTTATCACAAGAAATCAAGAAAATATATATCAATAATCATTCAACAGTACAATGTTTAAATAATGATATGAATTATATATTATATCTACAAACAGATCGTTATGTTTTTGATATAGAAAAACCATTAGTTGATTATGATTTTAGAATAATACAAGGATTCTTTAATGAATCAAACTATACTAGTCATGGTGATGAATTAGAAACTATTCATTTAACTATTAATGGTATGTTTGATAAGAATTATATAAAAGTTTTTGTAAATAATAAAGAATGGCAACCAGTTTCTAATTTATATGATATGACAGAAAATGGTGAAGAATATATTATTAGTGTTGGTTTTGATAATGAATTAGATATTACTTTTGGTAATGGTATTTATGGTAAAGTACCTAATAATGGTGATAATATTAAAGTAGAATATATAGTACATAGTGGTACCAATGGAAATATCAATAATTTATCTGATATTAAATTTAAGTTTATTACAAATGGTGTTGATTTTTATGGGAATTCTATAGATTTAAATAATTATATACATTTAGAATTAGAGAATTTTATAAGTGGTGGTACCAATTCTGATACTATTTATGATGTAAAGAAAATGATTGGTTATAATTCAAGAAGTAATGTTCTTGCTTCTGTTGATAATTATAAATTATTCTTAAAGCATTTCTCATTCTTAGGTAATTTTAATGTATGGGCAGAAGATAATTCAAATACATTAGTTATAAATGGTATTACAAATGTTTTAAATGAAGTAACAAATATTAATGATTATAAGAATATAGATGATAAACAATTATTATTATCTGATGATCAAAAAGCTAATATAATGACAGTATTAGAAAATTCATCGAATACTTTTGCCGGAGTAAATATTACTTTCTTAGATCCAATTATTTACAAATATGCTATTATGTATTATGTTCAAGCAGAAGATCCATTCTATAAAGATATTATAAAGAATAATTTAGAAATATATACATTAGAATATTTTTCTAAATACAATTTTAATGTAACATTTATTTCTAAATCTGATATATTAAAATATATATTAGATAATATTCAACATATTAAATCTATTAATATAGAAATTATTTCAGCTGCTAACGAAAATGCATATGGAAGTGTGGATCATTCATATTATAAGTATAAAACATATGTTTATAACAATAAAGTAAATTATAAACAAATAAAATATTTTTATGAAGAAGGATTACATTTAGGATTAGATGAATTAGGAAATATTTCATTGGATAATAATATATATATCCCATTACTTCAAGGAAATTTCAAATATTATCCTAATAAATCTAATAGTGATTATTCTAATATAACAGTTGATGCAATAAATGTTATTTTTATATAAGTAAATCAGTTTAATTTAATATAATGAAACAATTAAATAAATTTATACAAGAAAAATTAAAAATCAATTCTAAAACCCAAATTAATAATACCGAAGAAGTTTGTAAATATATCTATAATAATTTATGGGGTATTACAGATGAAGATAAAGAAATGTATAGTGCTATTGAAAAATGGGTAAAAGATAATGATGTAAATGAAGTAATTCCAATTGCCGACCAAGAATCTTTAAATGATGCATCAGAATTTATAGATGATGATATTATCAAACAATATAAATCGGATATGAAATCAGTTGAAGATTGTGAAAGTGAATTAGAAAAGGCAGAAAATATTTACCATCATAGTAGTAGAGCAGAAAATATAGATATTATGTGTACGGATAATATGATTGCAATATTGGGTTGGTATGGTACTTTATATTGTGTTAAAAAATAATGATTAATATATATGAACTTTTTAGAGTTTGTTTCAAAAAGAAAAGAAAATGAACAAAATAGAGTTATTATCAAAGAAGGATTTAAAAATTCTGATTTAGGTAAAGCACAAAAACTTATATTAAAGATGTTAAGAAAAAATACGGGTGAAACTATAATTTCACTTGGTAATTTTGAACTTGAAATAGGTAAAGAAGATTGTACATCTGAATTGTTTGTATGTGCTAAATCTAAAAATCCTATTTGTTTTACATTGAATTGGCTTAATGATGGTAAATCATCCCAAATATATTCTATTTCTTTCTTTAAGAATATGAATGTATTTTTTGATGGTCGCGGTAAATCTGACTTGACTATTGAATCATTTGGTTGTTCTATTGCTTATCTTATACCTATTATCTCTTATATAGTTAATACTGGAGATTTTAATCTTCAAAAGAATGATGCTACTAAATTTGTAAAAGCTTTATTTGGTGCTAAAGTTCAAGAAGGAAAAATGTATGAATGTTATATTGGTGCATTAAAGTACTATATTATTGAAAATGTTAAAGAATCATTAATAAAAGAAACATTCATGCAAAATATTAAAGAAGGTTCATATGAAGATTTGTTAAAGTGGAAAAAAGAGAAAATGGCAGCTGCTAAAGAAGCCGATTCTCATAAAAAAGATTCTCCTGAAGCTAACCGATTAAGTAAAGATTTATGGAAAGAATATGAAGAGATAAAGAATGCTATTAAAGGTGGAGCTTCATCAGTAGAAGAAGTACAATTAGCATTACAAAAATCAGTTAATGTAGTGGTTAAAAATCTTGAAGGTGCAAGTAAAATAGAAGAAGAAATTAATAAAATAAGGAAAGATCCTGAACAAGTATTTAAAGAAATGCGTAAATATGTAAAGATGGTTATAAAAGGAATTACACCATCTGTAATATTATGTGGTGCTCCTGGTGTTGGTAAAACATTTAAAGTAAAACAAGAGCTTAAAGCCGCAGGTTATCATGAAGGACATAATCTTTGCACTATTAAAGGTAAATGTACCCCACGTGTTCTTTATACTACATTATTGGATTATAAGAAAAAAGGTGATATTGTAGTAATTGATGATGCCGATGGGTTAGTAGGTCCTAAAGCACCAGAAGATTGTATTAATATATTAAAAGCTGCTTTAGATTCAACAGAAGATGATGAAGGACGTTTAGTATCTTATGGAGTATCTGGTATTATTAGAGATGATGAAGGTATGGAATTACCTAAGAAGTTCTATTATAATGGTGGATGTATTGTTATAACTAATTATAATGCTGGACAATTAGATACTGCATTAAGAGGACGTTCATTTATACAAGATATTCATTTTACTGTAGAAGAAGTGTTACAAATTATCAAGAAACTTTTACCAGAACTTGATCCTGAACATCTTTCACCTAAAGCAAAAATGCAAGCATATGATTATCTTGTAAAACTTAATGAACAAAAATCTAAGATGGAAATATCATTACGTACATTTGGTATTTGTGCGAAGATATTTGAAGCTTGTAATGATGATCCGGATTTTGATGATGCTGATGCTGAATCAATGGTAGAAGAACAAATGAAATTACAAGCTGATCGTGGTGGTAAAAAATATTAAAATAATTAAATAATATATATGAAAAGTTTAATACAATATATTAATGAAAATATAATTAAAGAATCATTTGAATCTAATTCTTTATCTGAATTTATATCTTTATCAGATAAAAAAGAATATGAAGATTATTTTAAATATGGTTTTAGAGTAATTTCTAAAATTACAGATACATATAATTTTAGTAAAAAACAAATAGCTAAAGGTATGAGTTTAGCTAATTGGAAAGAAGATTGGTTCTATTCAAAAGATAATAAAAAAGTATTTAATCAAGAAGAATTTTGTAATATTTTAAGATTATCAGATAAAGACCTTAATGAAGCTAAATTAAAAGAAGTTGCAATTAAACAAAAAACGTGTATTTTCTTATTTACTGAAAATAATAACAGCAAAATAAATAAAATTATTGCTGCAATGATATTAAATCCAAAATATGGAAATGAAGCTGCAACTTATTTAAAAGAAATGGCTAAAGAAAAAGAAATAAGACAAGATAATAAATCTAATAATGATAAATTAAGTTCAACTTGGAAAATTGATAGAGCAAATAAAGTAATTAAAGAATATAATAATAAAGCTTCTAAAGAACAAATTGATTTATTAAATGAAACTGTAAAGAAATTAATGAAATATACCAATAGAGGTAAAACTGCTAAAGAAGAAGCTAAAGAATTTAATAATTCTAAATGGTATAGTGAAGAACAAGCTAATATAACTTATTATTTAATTACTTCCGAAACCGGTGAAGATTTTCTTAAAGTATTTAGTTGGACTGATAATTTAAATAATAAACAAAAAGATTATTTATCTGAAATAGTAGAAAAATTAAAAGTAAAATAATAATATAAATAATATGAAAAGTTTATCTCAACAAGTTAATGAAGATTCTTATATTTCATTAGGTAATGTTTCAATGATTAATGAAGCATGGGGAGCAAAAAAACATTATGCAGATGAATTAGAAAAAATATTTGCAAATTATGAAAAAAAGAAAAATCCTAAACCTAAAAAGGGTCCATTTGGGAGAGGAGGATTTAGACCAGGTCATTCCCCAGAAGAAGTACTTGCAAAATATCCAATGGAAATATTAATTGATAAAGCTGGATATGAACCAAAAGAAATTTCTAAAGAAGTTTGGGGTCCTAAAGGAAGAACCGAAAAGAAAGAATTTAGTAAAAATGATTATGGTTATTTTATTGCACAATTAATAGCTAGTGGAGAACTTAATAAAGAAAAAATGCTTAAATGGTGGAATGAATATGAAGATAAGATAGCCAAAGCAAAATGGCATGATCCAAAATTTATAGCTAAACAAATTGACCCGGTAAAATGTTGGAATCCATATTATCCTAAAGATGATTCTATTGTTAATTCATTTGAAAAAAATCCAGCTAATATGTCTTATTATTTAAAGAGTGGAAATGGTTTATCTTATGATGAAAAAAAAGAATTAAGAGCTTTCTTAGAAGATCCAGCAAATCTTGAAGAATTAAAGGTGGCTATTAAAGGTGTTAAAAATTCAATTTTAAAAGCACGTCCTACATTTAAGACAGGTGCTATTAATCATCTTAAAGATATTATTAAAAATTGTGATTATTCTGGTGGTAATCTTGAAGATTTAATGGAAAAGGAATATCGAGATAGCCATAAATCATATTATCAGGGTGGTAATGATAGAGATTGTGAAGCATCTGCAATAATTGGTCTTATTATGAAAGTTATTAATAAGATTTATGGATTTGAAGTTTGGTCATCAATTACATCTGATAAAGATGAATATGAAAATGAAATTATTAGTGCCCATATTAATGGTTTAAATAAAGAAGATCAAACATATGAACAATTTGTTGATGATGCAGATATTCTTAAATTTAAAATTAAGAAATTAGGTGTATCAAAGAAAAAAGAATCATCATCAGTTCATAATTCTTCATTTACATCAAATTATAATTATGATTTTGAAGTAATTTGTACTAAAGGAGATGAAGAGATATTTCATGAAACAATAACTGATGTGACAATTGGTTCATATTTCTTCTCTGGTGGATGGTAAAATATTTGTGGATTAAATAATATATAAAAAGACCAATCTTATTGGCCTTTTTTATATGTGGTCATTTTAAGATTTATTTTTAATAAATAAAATATACAAAATTTAGCATAAAACTAATAAATGATTCAAAACATATAATATATTATGGATTTTAAAGGAATATTTCAAGTATTGATAGATAATTATGGTTTATATGGTTTAGTGATAGCTATATGTTTAGTAGCTATTTGTGTTGCCATACCTGTAATGCTTAACAAACAAAGTAAGAAAATGTCAAATGATTTTAACAAATTAGGAATAGATTTATCAAATGCATTACAAAAACAAAATGATGGATTAATTAATAAATTATCAGAAACACAAGATAAATTATTAGAAAGTAATTTAAATATTATTAATAATCTATTAGATCAAAAAAATAAAATACATGGCACAGGATTAAATTTAAGAGACCAAGTATCAATACCAATACAAAATAAAATCAATCATTTAAAAGATTTATATAGGGCAAATAGAGTTGGCGTGATAGAGTTCCATAATTCATTAGTAAATCTTAATGGTCTACCATTTTTATGGTATGATTTGATTTATGAAAGTATTATGAAAGGTACTAAATCAATTTCAATTGAAACTAAAAATATGCCATTTAATATTCTTACTCCAATTTTATTAGGAATTCAAAATGGTCGTGCAAAAGTATTTGATAATAAAGAAGTAGAAAAATTCTATAATCAATCATCTGTACTTTATGAATTCTGTGAAAGATTTGATGTACATGATCTTGTGATATGCCCATTATTAAATAGTGATAATGAATTAGTTGGATTACTTTCATTAGAATATTCTGATAAATATCCTTTAAATCCAGAATTATTAGATATAAATGATATTGAGGATGAAGCAAAAATAATATCGGCTTTATTAGAATTGAATAAACAAAAAAATAATGAAAATAAATAAACTTAAGGATCTAGTCAACTAGGTCCTTTTTATTTTTATTTTTAATAAAATTATTTGTTTATTTAAATGAAAAGTTTAGATACTTTTATATGTGAAAATAATGAACAATCTTCATTAGGTAAGAAAATTCTTAAAGTAATAGATAATAATATTACACAAGCAATTATTAAAAGAACTGAAAATTGGGATGCTAACAAATTTGAATGGTCACGTGATCCAATGTTCTTATTAATAACACCAGAAAAAACTAAAAAGGATAGTGAAGAAAAATTTAGAGATCTTGAATGGGCAAGAGATAAATACATTGATGCTTGGAGAGATAAAGTTAAAGGAACTATAGATAATTATAATGTTAAAAATGATGATGGTGATTATGAATATTGTGTATTAGGTATATTTGTGGATAGACAATTCTTCCCGATATCTTCATTAGATAATATGAATAAAATCATAGATTTATTAATTCAAAAATAATAGAGGCAATATTATGGAAAGTTTAGAGAATATAAAGAACAATAATCAAGATTTATATGAGAAATTACAAAAATATAATTGTAAGATGACATATAATAATAAGGTTATCTATGAAGGTATTTATAAAGAAGATATTGATTATGGAAAATATAATCAATCAAATATTGTTTGTGAATTTAATATAAATGATAATAAGGTATTATTACTTCTTAAGAATAATGAAAATATAGATAAACTTAATAAACTTTTTGAAAATAAACAATTTAATGATATTTATAATGATGCTAAATTATTTAATAAAGCAATGAATTTAGCAAATAAACTCCCATTATATAATTTTGATAAAGAATTATTTGAAAATAATATCAATAAAGATATTAAGAAATATGGAATTAATTTCCAAAAAATTTATGAAAATTTAAACATCAATGAATACAATAAATAATTTTATAATAGAAAAACTTAAGGTTAATTCTAAATCAAAAATTCATGATGAAGAATTTTATGAAAAGACTTCTACCGATTTATTAGTTGAGATTCAAAATGAAGTTGATAAAGATGGAGAATATCATACTTATAGTTTTAAAGATGGCCAAAAGAAATTCAAGAAAGGATTTTTGACATTCAATGAAGATGGTGAATATTTAACTATTATAGCTTTTAATACAGCTGAAGATTTTGCTAATATGCTTGGAGCAGATGAAGATGCATACAAACAATATGAAAATGTTAAAGTTGGTGGTTATATAGATTGGGGCGAAAATGATGGTTCAACTTCACAAATATTAAGAATTTGGTAATATGAAAGATATAGATTATTTTATACAAGAAAAGCTTAAAGTTAATTCTAAATCAAAAATTAATAAAAATGAACCTTTAGAAGCAGATGAAATTGAAGGTCCTGAAACTCCTGGTAAAGATTATTTTGATGAAGATGTAGTTATTATAGGTTGGCCATTTAAAGATAAAAATGACCAAAATTATAAAAAAACAAAAGAATATATTAGAAAAGAAGGATATTCAATTTATAATGATTTAGAAGATATCGAAGATAAAGATATGTGGGATTATTTCTGTTATGCACAACATCCTAATGATGGATTTGAAATAAATTGTTATGTATATGGTTCTGAAGGAGTAGAAGGTTATAGTGAAAAATAATATTAATTTATAATATGAAAGATATAGTTACAAAAATATATGAATCTAATGAATGGAATCCTTCATTAAATTCTCATAAACAAGCATATAATAATTTTATCAAATGGTATGATAAATGCCTTAAACATATGAATAAAGAAGAAATACTTGATTTAATTGAATCTGCTATAAAAGAGATTGAAGATGATTCATTAGATATAATTAAATAATATGAAAAAAATAAATGAATATATTTTAGAATCTAATAAATCTGTTAATATATTAATAGATAGAGAAAAAGTTAATAAATATAATTTTTCTCGTAAAGAATATGCATTAATTAAATATTTAATTGATAATAATGATTCTTTAAGATCAAGAATTTATGTAGTAGAAGGAAATAAAAAATCAAATATTGATGAAATCGAAGAATATAGAGATTTAATTCCTGAAGACGAAAGAGGTATATTGTTTGTTTATCAAGAATCTACTAGAATGGGAGCACCTAAAGAAGCTGTATTTTATAGTATTTCTAAAATAAAAGAAACTAAAGAAAAAGAAACTTTTGTATATTCTTATCATACAGAAGGTAAATCTAAATATAAGTCTGCAATTATAACTATAACCGGTAATAATTCAGAATTAACTTTATCTGAAACAGATATTAAATATTAAAGAATATAATATTAATAATTATGGAGAATATAGATAAGTTTATTAATAATGATCAAATAACGGAAGAATTAACATATGATGATGTAATTCAAAAGTTACAAGAGGCAAAAGAAGCTGGTACACCTATTGATGAAGGTATATTAGGTGCTATTGGAGGAGCTCTTCTTGGAGCATCATTTGGTCCTAAATTAGGTAATGCAATATGTGGGGCATTAGGTATTGATCCTAAAGGAGCTTTAGGTAGTCTTATGACTTCACGATTAGTTTTAGGATCTATTGGTGCTAAAATGGGATGGAAATTATAATATATTAAATACATAAATATGAAAAGTTTATTTAATTATTTTTTAGAATCAAAAGAAGATGGTAAATATTTAGATTTACCACAATCAATGAATAAACCATTTTTCTATCCAGGCATACCTAAAAGTACAAAAGATGAAATGAAGAATAAATATAAAGAATATGAAGAGTCAGTAATTAAGATAAATACAGAGAATTTTGAAATTCTTGTTGATAAACTTAAAACTGCAATGGCTTCTAAAAAAGGACATAATAACTTTATTCTTAATGCTCAAAATTGTACATTTGATAATTTCTATGGAAAAGATGAAAATGGTAATAAAGATTTCTTTGATTTTGTAGAAAAGGCTACAAAAGAAGCAAGAATTGCATTAGAAACAGATGATATAAAAGCTGCAAGTTTTACAAAAGCACGTCAACCAGAAAAAAGAAATTCATGGGATAAAGATGTTACATTATTTTGGTGGGATTCTCAAGGGTTTACATTTTCTATTTATCTTGCATTAAGTGTTATTGCACAAGCTTATAATGTTAATATCCCTAAATTTAATGATAAATTTAATATTTTAAAAACTGATACCGTCGATAGTAAATATCAACAAATGTGGGATCAAACATCTAAACCTAGCAATGATGAGAAAAGAGAAGCAAAATCAACTAAAGTTTATAAAAAGGCTGAAGAAGAATATGAAAAGGATTCTAAGAAAATAAAGAAATTACGTGAAGCATTTAGAAAAACAGATTTATATAAAGATATTATTGCAATATTAGATAAAGTTGAAGATGACTTAGAGGCAACAGAACAAAACTATAAGAAATGGGAAAAGATATTTGCAGAAAAAATAAAGAAAGATGATGAAGCTAAAAAACTAGCTGATGCTATTGAAAAGATTAAAGATGATGTTCAAAAGGTCTTAGAAAAATCATTCGGTAGTTATTCTCGAATATCTTGGGGTGTTGATAATCTTTATAAATTAGCTGCTAAAGCTTATTTAGAATCTGACAATAAAATGCCCGAAATTAAAGAATTATCTCATAATACTGGTAGTTGGCTTTCAGGAATGCATACAACATGTGAATTTGAAGTTATTGGGGCCAATGGAACATCTTATGGAAAAGTTAAATTACAAGATAAAGGATTAGATGGAGATGATGGCAAACCTGTAGATGGATTTGGCCCTTGGGATTAACTCTAGTTAAATTTCAAAAAAAATTACATAAATATTTATTCATAATAAAAATATTTATTATTATATAAATAATTATGTTAATGCATAATTTATTATTAATAGAAAAATACCAAATAAAATAGATATGAACGTAAAATTACTTAAAGACCTGGATTTCGTAGCTAAGATTAATGAATGTCAAGCAGTTTCTGAAGCAGGTAAAGAATTAGTAAAGAACTACAAGGCATATTTGTTTACAAATCCTGCATCTTGTGGTATCGTAAATGGCTTCGTACAAGAAGCACAAAAATATAGCTTCGATACAGGTTTAGCTAGTATTTTAGAGTCTGTATTAGGTTTTATAAAGGAAAATAATATTTCTTGGCAATTAGCAAGTGCTTGTGAATCAATTGAAAATAACAAGTCAACATATAATTATATTGCTAAGACAGGTGTAGAACAAGTAAGTAAACTTCTTGAAATGGATGAATCACAAGTTGTTTCTTATATTAAGAGTGGAGCTCTTAAAGGTGTTCAATATATTCCTGAATTCCGCCAAGTATGTAAACAAGTATTCAAATCGGCAATTACAGAAGCAATGGCTCCTAATTATACATTAGTTAATCCTATTTCTTATGTATATGAAAATGAAGAAGGAGATAAATATTTTGAAGTATTACATAAAACATATAAGACAAATAAAGAACAAACTAAAGTTTCTGAAGCTGTATGTGATGATGTAAAATTCAGAAATATCAATGCATTACTTGAATCTTTCACAAATGATGAAGGTACTCTTTCTTATGCTTGGAAATCTGGTTTTGATGGTTGTCAAGTTGTAATTAAAGAAGCTGAAGATAAAACAACTCTTACATTCACTAAAGGACAAAAGATTAATGAAACATTTGAAGATGCAACAAAATTCAATGAATATTGTGATACTCTTTCTAAAGCATTAGGTATGAATGAAAGATTACAATTCATGAATATTACAAATGCAATTGGTCAAGTATTTGAAGCTATGGATCATGTATTCATTATGGATTGTGCAAAAGTTCTTAGAACATCTACCGGAGTTATTTGTACAATTGTTGAAAGTAAAGATAATGTTACCATGAGTGTTAATGCTTCTATTCATAATGGTACATATACAAAGGATTTTGATTATATGACAGAAGCTCTTAAAGAAGTAACAGCTGTATCTGGTATTGATCTTAAGCATATTTATGAAGAAAGAATTAATGAAGATGTTAAGAAACAAAACCCAGATGAATATAAGAATATTCAAGAAGAATTAGCTGCTCAAAAATCTCAACAAATGGATGCTCGTAAGAAGAAAATTGCTACATTAGCTGAACAATATAAGAATGATCCTGCTATTATTGCTGTTCTTAATAAAGCCGCTCGTGATTTAGCTCTTTTAGAAAATTCAGATAAGACTCACGAAGATGCAATGAAGAAACAACAAGAAGAAGCAGAAAAGAAAGCTAAAGAAGCTCAAGCTAAACAAGAGGAAGAAGCTAAGAAAGCTGAAGAAGAAGCTGCTAAGAAAGCTGAAGAAGAAAAGAAAAAACAAGAAGAAGCTGCTAAGAAAGCTGAAGAAGAAGCAAAGAAAGCGGCTCAAAAATAAAATAATTAGCTACAGATAAATTTTAATATAATAAAATGGAAAGCTTAAGCTTTCCATTTTTTATTTAAATATTGAATATATTTTCAAGTTTTAAATACACTCTTTAATAAATTCAAAGAAATATGGAGGATGGTACATGTATGTATTTGGATTTTCTTTTTCAAAATTTTCTGACCATTTACTGCATTTTTCTTTATTGTTAATTAGTTTCCAGCCATTTGGCAAAACTGCTTTTCCGAAGCCTTCTGGTGTAGTTTTCCAATGTCCAATCCAAAATGCTAAGAAATCGTATAACTTAGAATGTAATGTTACATCATATTTTGTAATTCCCAAAAATGCTTCATCTCTAAACAATTTCAATTTCATATCAGTTGCATTTCTTATTGCTCCTGGATTTGTATTTTTATCGGTATCATATTGTATAAAGTTACATGCAGGTTCAAATTTATCACTAAAAATGCAACTATCATACTTTAAACAATTCTTATTATTATCAAGCGAGCATTGGCCACCTTCACCACTATTCCAATTTTCAAAGTGGATGCATTTTCTTTTCATTTCATTTGTTAATACCATAACATAATTTATTTATAACCATTTTGTATCTTTACCAAATTCTTCATCATCTGAAGCTTTATGTTTTACTTGATAATTGAATAATTCCATTTTATTACATTTCTTCCAATCATCATAATTTGTATATCCTAATATTGAACCTATAAATACAGAAGGACATTTAGAATATTCAATATTTGAATTTATTACTTCTTGTAATTCATCATCATTATATTTATTTTGTTCAAATGTCTCATTTAATTCTTTATATTGATCATTCTCTAAATGACGTTCTCTATATCGTTTTATCTGTATTGTTATAAATTGATTTATAAAATCCCAATTTCTATTTTTATTTCCATACACACAAAGCTTATGATTATTAGGTTGTTCATCAGGTACACATTTATACCAACCATGCTTATATCCTTTAATATAATCAAGATAATCTTTTCCTTGTTTTATCCAATAAGTATTAAGAATATTTCCTATTAACCAATCATCACATTTCTCTAAATATAAATAACTTAGTCCTTCAGTTAAAATAATATTAATTAATTTCTTAGATAGAATCATCCCATTACCACGCCCATATAGATAAAGTGGATAAGGACAAAATGAATTACTTAATGAATATAAATCTGAAGTCCATAATATTTCATCATTATCTAATTGTTGTATAAATTGATTTAATAATACTACATTAATATAAGTTGATGTATTAGTTCTAAATATATAATCATAATCATATATTTTATTAGCTAATTTAAAAGCATAATATGTTTTTTTGAATGTGTTCTTAATATCATCTTCACACCTTAAAGATAATAAATGTTGTTCCTTATCATATTTATGCTTAGGTATATTAGGATCTCCTCTATAAATTATATAATCTATATTATCAAATTGGTTTAATTGTTTTATCCATGTTTCTTTAATTATTTGTTCTTGTCCAATAAAAAAATCATCATTACAAGACATCACAGTGATTAAAATTTTTTTCATAATATATGTTTTATCATTTTTTATATTTAAATTAACCTGTGGGCACAGGATTAAACACAGGCATTATTATTTAGTTCTTTAAAATATGTACAAATCCAATAAGCATCAGCTATATCATCAATTTTAGGTAATAAGGCAATTTCTTTATAAGCAGTTTTAAATAATCCAACCATTACATCTTTAGAGCAATTACCATTTCCACTTGCAAATTTCTTTATTTCACCTGGTGTAAATATTTTAAGTTCACCAACATTATCTTGGTGTGATTTAAATAATTTATATAATCTATAACGAATAAGTGTTGATAATCCGGCAAGATCTAATAATGATTTTGTTTGACTTGATTGATAAGAAACTCCTTCCATACCAATATAAACCCTATCTAATGGTGAAGATATACTTGATTTAACAATATTCAATATATTATCAGTTATCAAAATATTATTAAGTAATTTACCCCATTCAAATTCATCATTATTTTCAGATTCTGATTTTTCTTTCTTATCATAAAAAACATAATCAAAATTATCTAAAGTTTGTGAATAAACTAAAGCTTTTTTAGTAACTTTATTAGTGATAATATAAAAATGTTCTTTAATTAATTTATTATCTTCACATAATTTTACACATATACCAGTACTATTAATAGATTGGTCAATACCTATATAAATTTTCACTTTTTTATAAAAAAAATATATTTAATTTTTAAAATAGTAAAAGCCCAGTATACTATTTACTGAGCCTTCTTTTTATTATATGATTTTTTATATTGTGTTGGTTTAATATTTAACCCATATTTCATTAAAAACTCATTTGATGAATTTGAACATTTAATAGGGCCAAATCTATAAAGATTATAAAATATCTTATCTAATTTTTTCTTATATTCTATTCTTTGACGAGGTGTCCATTGATATTTTTCAAACCAATTATCAGTTTTACTTAATTTAATAATTTCTTTATCAGATATATCATTCTTAATATATCTAAACATTCCAATTATTAATGAATAAATTAAAGATTTAGAAACAATATCAATTTCTTCATCATCAAAATCTTTGGTCATTAAATCTTGTAAATTATAAGTCTTGGGATCTTTCATATTAATTAAGTTTACTATATTGTTCAGAAATACGTTCAAGAAATTTATTACAATTTTCTATTAATAATTGCGCTTCATCCCTAATTTTAATTACATCATTAAAATCTTGTTCATAACATAAAGTATTGAAATAATCATTAGTATTTATTCTTTCTTCAATTCGATATTTTATTAAATGTCTAAAATGCATTAAATTACTTAATGATTTATCAAATATTTTTTTAAGCCATTTATCTACACAATTACCTTCCATTATTTCATATATAAAACTTCCTTACCATAAGTTTCAGCTGTAAATTTTTCAACCTTACAACCTTTTGAATTTTCCCATCCAGGACACATTAGAATTGCATCACATAATATTACTTGCTCAATATCTCTACCCATATAATATGCAGTACGTTCAATTGCTAAATGATTACCTAATGCTTCTTCATCAATTTGATTTGCATCTATTGGTGAAACATAATCATAATTATGATAATTTATTTGCAAATAAGTTTTAGCACATTCATTACGTTTATATACTGTATCTTCTTGAAATGCTATTGGTAATGATATATAAATCTTCTTTTTATTCATAGTTGACTATAACTTGATACTATTTTTTCAGGAATGTGTTTAAATAAACATTCTTCTTTCTTTGGACCCCATTCTTCTACCATTATATCATATGAAACATCAGAAGGATCTTCAAATGTCCCATAAGCATCTACAATATAAACTTTACCATGAAATAACCCTTCATTATCCAACATAAATTGGACCGAATCTCCAATTTTAAATTTTGGTTTACCTCTCATAATTATTAAAATGAAAATATTGTTGAACCTAATTTTATTTTTTGTACTTCTTTATTAATAACTTCATTATCATAAATAATTTCAGTTACTAATTCACCATCTACTAAAGAATGTGGCAAAGTAATAGTTGTCTTAATTTTTAAATTTTCTTTTATTTCCTTTTTTATTATATTTAGAATATATTGATTAATTTTAGGAGAAATTTCTCCATCATTATTTACAAAACTTAACACACTATTATAACAAATATTTTTATTAAAATAGTTAAATTATAAAAATTTATTTATGCCTATTTAAGTTTGTTAACATTTCTATATAATTTTTATTATCTAATTAGTAATAGGAGCCCAATCATATTCATTAAGGAAAAAATTAATTAAATCTTTATGTTTTCTATTAAGGATCCAATTATCTTCTTTCCAATTTATTTTAAATCTATCCTCATTAAAAAAGTATGTCCCAGTTAATTTACATACTTTTTTCTTATGGGCATTAATTCGATAAAGAGAACAACATAAATTATCCTCTTTATCAAATTTTGTCGGCTGAAAAATATATTTACCTGACCTAATTGAATTTGTCTTACTTCTTATCATAATCAGACATTTTAATAGTATATGTAGAATTCATATAAGGATTAAGCATAGGACCAAAACACCAAATGTTATCTTTATAACCGACATAAAAAGTATTTCCGTTCTCATTATCAGTTACCTTAAATGCAATCTTGTTATCCATAAGATGCTTACCAGTAATCTTACGAGCTACATCAAGTACTGCTTCAAAAAATTCCTTTATTGAAGGATCTCCATGAGTTCCATTAAACCCATTAAGTTCATATTCATCTGTTCTATTGATTACACAACAAGGATATGAAAAAAATTCAAGTACTGTAAAACGATTTGGATCAAACTTCATATTTTTTCTATTTTTAATTACATAAATAATATAGTAAATTTAATATAAAATTCAATTTATTATAGATAATTCTAATTTATTTATTATGATAAAATAATTAAAATTTACCCCACGGTGAACAAGCAGTAATCACTTCCATGGTTAATTTCTTTTTGTATACCTTTTCATATTTTGGTGCATAATATTCCATAATATATTTTAAGTCCTTTTCACGTGCTTGTTGCATTGCTTCTTTATTATTTGAATATATGCGATGAGTATAAGCATCATTATACAAATAATGTTTCAATTTCTTAATAACATTATCAAAGCTTTGAGTATTAATAGCATTCTTATTCATACTACTTAAACAATAATCCGAATGGCTATCCCAATATGATTTCCCATCTGCATTACCTTTTCTTATAGTTTCAGATTTACTTTCAACTTTAACAACATTATTTGTGTTTCTATCAACATAGATATACTTTATAACTTTATCTAATTTTGATGCTGAATTACCCCATTGTGCACCCCATTCATGATAATGATAAAAATACCCAGATATAATTATGTATCCTTTATCTTTTTGAAAATCAAATTTAATTGTATCTTTACTTGCAACTGGAATAAATTCTTCTAATGAATTATCTTCTTTTAATACATAATAACAATCAAATTCTGTATCTTCAATAATGTCTGCAATTGTATTACATATTTCTTTACATTTATCTGATAATTCATTTTTTACTTTATTATATTCTTCAATTGTTAATGGTGGATTATAATCTTCCAAGTTCCGATTCTTATAACGATATGTATTTGTTTCTTCATCAAATACATGAGATATCTTCTTATTATATCCTTTATCCATCAATTGGTGTTCAACAAAATTATTTGTCCAAATAAAATCAGAACTAAATTCAGTATGATTACCTAAATATGATGGTCTTAAATTTCGTAATTGACTTGAGGTAAATAATTTTGAATTTACAAATGAAGCAAAGAAATCATTTACTTCCTTTAACATTTCTTGAGCTTTAAAATACTGTTCAATAAAGAAATCGGCATTTTTAAAGTTATCATAATTTGTTACAACTAATTTTTTATTCATCTAAAATATATTTATGTGTATTACTTCTGTACCATATAACTAATGGATATCTATTTTCAGGAATTTTACTCATTTTCTCATAGTCTTCATGACAGTCTGCTATATCTTTACAAGATTCTTTAATCGCATTCTCTCGTAAGTTTAATAAATAATTATATTTTAACAAATGTTCTTTTGTTAATTCAATTCCGAACATTTTCTTAAATATATCTTTATTATGATCTATGATATCGTCATATATTGAATCTAATTCATCTTGGTCTTTTGCTAAATATGTTAACGTTCCACATGAACAAGATCCAGCAGTAAAATATTCTTTACGAATATATCCTTTATAATAGTTAGCATATTTATCTTCAATATATTCCTTTATTCGTGTATAAGGATTAATATAATTAAATGTATCTAAAGTATGATAATCATCCAATTCAACCCATGCATGAAAATGACATTCATGATGACCTAAATGTTTACCTATTTTTTTAGTTGATACATGTTTCTCTGATGTTTTTACATCTAATACATTATTGTTTGATGGATCAATAATAATAGTCTTAATAACCTTTGTAACACTCTCTTCTGCTTGAGAAAACGAACCATTAGATTGAAACCCATAAAAATAATACCCAGTAATAGATATAGACTTTTTGTCAAATGATATTTTTATTGTATCTTTTGCTGCGACTGGAATAAATTCATGAAGTAAATTATCCGAATCTAAAACATAATAACATGCCCATTCATTTCTTAATCGTATAGATATTTCATATAATATTTTATTTAAATTATTCATATCTATTGATTTAAGTTTTTTATAAGTATGCCTATTATATGAATCTATATATAAATCATGACGTGTTATTTCTTTGAACCAGCTATGAGATCCAAAATTATAATCATCAAATATTACATATTTTGGTTTTAATTTATATACTTCTTCTGAAGATATTAATTTTGACATATAAAAGGATTGAAAGAACTCCTTGATATTCTTCATCCTTTCCTCAGCTTCAAAATATTGTTCAATAAAAAATTGAGCATCTTTGAAGTTATCATAATTTGTAATTGTTAGTTCATTCATAATTAATCATCATCATAAGGGTGCCAACCATTGTGTACATCTAATTCAATTTCCCAATCTTTAATCAAGTAATTTTTATTCTCTACAAAATTACCAGTATTGACATCAAACCAAAACTCATTATATCTTCTTCCTTTATATTCAAAAGTTTTCCATCTATCTTTACGAGTTCCACCATCATATGTTTCTGTATATACAATTAAATACTTATTATCAGGAGAAATCTTAAATAGATAGTTGTTTAATGTTTCGTCATTTCCGAAATATTCAAAATTACCCGTTATTGGGTTGATTATATAATATCCAGGATTTTCATATTTTCGAATATAATAAGCCAGTTTTGATTTATAGTTAGATTGTGACTTATAATTTTCTTCATTAGCTAAATAATCTAATTCATTATAAAGTTTATATCGTTCTTCCTGCTCACTTTTTTGTTTAAGTAGGTTTTTTAATTCTTCTTCAGTTTTACTATTAAAATAACCTCGTTTTATTGTACCATTACATTTAGAAATCTTTTCTTCAATAGATGAATTATATTTAGAAACATAGCTTAAATCATATAGACTAATATAATATGGTCTATCAATATCATATTCAACATCATAAAATTTTTCTTTTTGATTCTTATCACATGCCCAATGACATTTATGTTCCTTTTCAACCTTAATCACAGTAAACCAATATCCATCTTTATCTTGAAGATGGGCACCTTTTACATAGTTATCATATTTAGGATCATTACTTGTAATTAGATGATGTTCTTTTTTATTTTTAAATCTTTCTACAATAACTTTGCCTTGAAATTTGTCAATATCATAATTATATACCAACTTAGACTTCAGGAATGATAGATAGAAGTTATTTACTTCCTCCATTATTTCTGAAGCCTTTTTATGTTGGTTTATAAAATATGACAAATCTTTAAAGTTATCATAGTTAGTAATAACTAGATCTGTCATATTTATATAATTATCCAAGCAAATCAGCAACCTTCTGCATATCCAAAGCAAACTTGTCGTCCTCAGAAAGGTTATTCTCAATAATTGTCTTAGCCTTCTTCAAATTAGCAATCTTAGCAATATTATCTAACTCAGCCTTACGAGTCTTAACATCCTCAATCCATTCACTTACCTTGTAACCACCCAAAGTAGGATCCACAACAGTATCAGTTACACCAAGCAACTTCTCTGCTTCACTAGTATTAGACTTCTGCCCAAGCAAATAAGTTGCAACTTCAACCAATTCTTTAAGAGTCTTTACTTTACTAATAATTGACCAACCTTGCAAATAACGTTCACCAGTTACATAATTGAACTTCTTATTAACACACTCATCAATCTGCTCATTGATCTTGTTCAAACTCTCTACCAAATTCTTCTTTGTAATGTTCATAATTTTACCTTATTTAAATGTTAAACTTATTAATTATTCTTCTATTTTATTCCAATCTCCACCACATTCACACCATTTCTTAGCTATTTCTTGTGCATAAGATTTATCATAAAATTTGTAATTACCCCATTTATCACCAATATCGATATTTCCAATCTTTACATACCAATGTCTTCCTTCTGGCCATTGGATAAATCTTACTTCATCATAATTATATTCAAATGGATAAATAAGTTCTTCCACCCATTTTTCCTCATCATAATTAGGATGTTCCTTAAATGGGCTATAAGCAAGACTATTTAAAAGATAAATAGGTTTACCAGAAAGAAATCTATCAATTCGATCTCTATATGTTCTATCTTCAAGTGAACATGCCGCTTCAACCCAACTCTGATCTTTCATTTTCATCTCAATTTCAACAACATTACGCCAATGAGATGAAGAATGATTTATACTATCAAGATAAGGTTTTCCATCAACAGAACTTTTGCGAATTCTTGTATTATCCCTAAAATCTTCAAATCCTTCTTTTATCTCACGACCACAAATTTTATTGAAATGGTCAATTACATCCTGTAAACATTCGGGTTTGAGATACCAAGTTTTGTTGAATTTTACGAAGTGATACATATTATTTCTTTTTAGGTACAATTTTAAATGTATGTGGGCCTTGATTAATCTCTACATTAAGAATATCAAACATCTCAACAGGGAATTGATAACGATAAACTATATAATGCTTATTATGACGATGCTTACCACGTTTAAATACCTCAATATTATATCCAAATACATATTTCTCTTTACCATGTCTTAGTCCATCAACCCAAGCAGTTCCAAATCTACTTGAACAACAAAGGCACATTCCTCGATAAGAAGATCTAAATCTCTCCTTAGCATCTCTTGTTGTGCCGTAACCAGTAAGAATAGTAGGCTTAATTCCAATAGTAAATTTCATATCTTTATTATTTAATTATTACAAATATAATATAGTATTTTACTTACACCAAATGGTCATCTTATTCTCAAGATAATCAATAAATATTGATTTAACACATAAATAAACATCTAAATGAGTATTCTTATCTCTAACTCGAATACAATCTCCTTTTCGTGGAATCCATGTAGAAAATTTCTCAAGCATATCATCATCCATATAGGTATGATAAGATGCAATATACTTCAAACGAGTTGCAAACCAATTATCCTTAATGATTTCTACTTCCTTAAACTTCATATTAATTCTGTTTATTTTCAAAATACTTATTAATATTCTTTATATAATTAGCATCATCATCAATTTCTTTATCACCAATATATATATCAACCATATTGAAACCAAATATACTTAATTCATTACGAAGATCAACATATATATCTTGTAACAATCTAAATGTTTGATAATAGATTTCATCAATAGTTATATATCTAACATTATAACGAACAGCATGTTCAATTATATTTTCAATTGTTAATTTCATTTGTCCATCAATATTTTTAATAGAATCATCTTTAGGACAAATTTTAATCGTCAATGGAATATAAACCGTAAGTGATTGGTCATCCAAACATGTATAAGTTTTTTCGAATTTAAAAATTTTTTTCATATATTTAATTAATTGACAATTATAATATAGAATCAATTATATAAATTTCAATATTTAAATGTTAATTATTGATAAAATGCTTGTTAATATAAAGATGTGGCTAATACCATTTATCATTAATTTTCAAATCCTTTGGAAGAAGTTCAATTTTATTCATATGCGACATAAATTTCTTTTATATGTTTTAAATCAATTATATCTACTTTATTATAATATAATTGGAGTTGTTCTTTATAATTTTTTGCAAATTCAATATTTGGACATTTTCTATATTTCATAATTAATCATTATAAGGAAATTTGATTTTATATTTAATATATTTTTCTCTTTCAATTTTTATCTTATTCCACTCAGCTTCTCTATATTTTATTACATCCCCAATTGTTTCAAGTTTACTAAGACCATCCCAATAATCTACTGGATAAAAATAAGGATTCCATTTATCATCACAAGCATGTTCAAGTTGTTGCCATGAGTTATGAAATAATCTATTCCACCACGATAGTTGTTTTGGTTGAATTCTCCAGTAATAACTTCTAAGCTTACTAGTCTCTTGATTCCAAAACAATTCAATTTTCAAATTTTCATCATATTTCATAATTAATCCAATCTTGAAATTATTTCCATCTCAATTCCTTTTGACTTTGCAAACTCACGAACGGTATGATAATAGGACAGCTGCATATTCTGGTCCTGAGTCCAAATTGCCTCAAGTGGACAACCAATATTCTTATAATAATTACGCTCTTTAATAGTAAACTTCTTTAAGAACATTTTCTCAATTTCTCTCGAACGAAATTTTGATTGAGCTTTATCAATTTCCTCAGCTCGTTTATTATTTTTTCGATATTTAAAATATGTAAATCCACAACCAAAACCAATCATTGCAAAACGTTTTTTCTTATCAGCAGGAACATGATCATCATCTTCAACAACCGATTTTAATGAAAGCGACTTAACAGCTCCAGCAAACATCTCATCAAAATGTTCCTTCAGATAATCAAGAAGTTCAGCAGAAAGACTCTTGTTTGACTTCTTCTTATAATCAGGATTTCCAAGCTCCTGAATTAGCTTAGCTGCTTCTTCTTTTGAAAGAATCTCATTACGATAATCTTTCTTGGTGATGCAATAAAGAGCCCATCTTTGTCTTGGTGTTGCCGAATTTTCCATTTAATAACTTATTTAAATTACATAAATAATATAGACAATTGATAAAAAAATTCAATTTAAATAAATAAAAAATGGGAATTCTTAAAAATTCCCATATCTATTATGCTTCATTTTTTATTTGTTTATCTTTAAAGAAATCTAAAACATAATCACATAAATTATTTATATCTTCTTTATTAAATCTTAAAATATCATCATTATTTAATTGATCTTCATATGATTTAATTATTTCATTTTTATTAATAATATCTAATTCTATTTCTTTATATTTAGTAAGTAATGAATCATAATCAGCTTGAGCTGCAAATTTTTCATTTTCACAATCATCATAAAGATGATTTAATTTTTTTATTTTTGCTTCTAATTCTTCAACTTGCCCTAATAATTCAGCTTCCTTTTCTTTAGATGCCTGATCTTTTGATTCAATTTTATGGTTTAGATTTTCAATTTCTTTATCTCTATCAATACAAGTATTTTCTACTTCTTTTAATCTTTTTTCTAATTCTGGAACTTTTTTATTAATTACTTCAGTTTCAAATTTTTCTTGTTCCTTATATTGTGTTTCTAATTTACGATATTTTTCAATCCATTCATCACGGGCAACAGTTACCTTTTTAACTTCTTCATTAGATTGGTTAAATTGTGCTAGTAATGTTTCAACTTTTTCACTTAAAGTTTCCTTTTCAGTAACTAATTTATTCCATTTTTCTGTATCAATTACTTCTTCTTGTGGAGTTCTACTAATTTGATCTTTTAATTCTTCATTCTCTTTTGTCAATGTTTCTATTTGAGCTTTTTGCTCTCTAAAAAATTTCGCTGCATTATTAAGTCTTTCATTTAATTTTGCATTATCCTGTTTTAATTGTTCAATGTTATCCATATATATGTAATATATAATTTTATTTAAAATAGAAAAAGGAACTGAACTAATTCAATTCCTTATAGATATACATATTTGTTTTTATTACATTTTTGTTCTTGTTTTAAATTTAAAACTCTTTTATATTCATCATAATTAACTAATTTCCAATCTTCTTGCCCTTCATAATAATTTACCCAATCCAAACATTCTTTTAAAAATCTTTGTAATTCATATTCATTATGTGGTGAAATTGATGTAAGTTTATATGATGTTGAAAATGTTTTATAATTTACCGCATATACTTGTTCCCATTGATATGAATCACCAAATAACCACGAATTGTTTTTTCTTTTTATTTCTGGGTGATACCAATATTTTCCATCTACATTATAAGATGATTTGCATAAACGAATATGTTCTTTATCCATTATTTTCTTTTAAATTATTTAATATTTCATTTTCTATATCATCAAAATATCCATATCCATATTTCTTACAAAGTCTATATACCATCAAGAAATTTTCGGCCATCTTTTCCCAACGTTTATCTTGACCTTGGAATCTCTTATCTTCATCACCTGTATAGTATTTGTAATCAACTAATTTCTTATATCTTTCATAAGACAAATCACCACCACTTACATATTCAGCTAAAGCTGCATATTCTTTATATTGAGGCCAAAGTTTCTCATCAAGATATTTTCTAGCTTTAGCACATGATTGTACAATCTCTTTAAACTTCTTATTATTAGTTGAATATTTAATCTTTGGAAATATTATATTCTCTGGTGTCTCAACAATAGCAAAATCATTAAACTCAATAAATTGATTATAAAATACTCTTTTGAAATTAATATTAAAAACACTTTCATCAATTTCTTTAAGCATTTTCTTAGTCAACTTTGAATCATCAATATTCTCATTATCTTGGTGGGCACATACAAACTTAACGATATTGACAAAATCATCTTTAGTAATATTTCTATTTACTTGGGACTTAACTGAATTAAAACCAGTAATAGTAATTTTATCAGCAGTTGTACCAATAACACTCATTAGTTCAACACCCATATCTACTATAGATTGAATCTTATCAATCATAGACAAACTATCATTAATAAAACCATATTCGACATATTGGTCATACAATATTTTCAATGAATCAAGTCTTTTAAGATAATGGTCATATTCTGCCTTTGTCATCCATTTTTGAGTACCACTCTTTAATGTAACTAGAATTTTTCCTTTTCTTTCCATACTATATATCTATTTAACATTCAAATATAATATAGTATCAAATATATTAGATTCAATTAAATAATGTTAATACGTTCTTGTAATTCTTTAGAATATTGTTCTTTTGTAGACATATAAAGATTCCAAAAACAAGCATCAAATATATATGTTACACACCAATCACCATCATATCTAACTCCTCTACCAATACCTTGGATAATCTCATTAGATGTTGTTGAATTATACCACAATGGATAGAATTTGATTTTTTCTTTAACATATCTATCACCAAGACTTGGGTATGGAACTTTCATAATGATAATAAATCTACATTCATCACCAGGTAAATCAATACCTTCAGCCAAGGTTGGACCAACTAATATTGTATTACTTGATATTTGGTGTAGCTTAATCATATTATTCTTTTCTCTTGATCCATTATAAACTAACATTCTTTGTTTAACTTCAAATGGTGCTTCCTCATATAATCTTTTTGCTATATCATAAGACCCAGTTTGAATAATACCACGTTGATCTTGAAATTTAGTCTTACAAATAGAATAGATAATTGTCTTTAAATGATTAAATGATATATCTCGTTCTTTAAGAGACATCTTGAACTTGTTCAAAAAATGAACAGGTGACTCAGTAAAATCAAATGTAGAAGGAATAACTTCCATTATCGATTTCTGATCTTGTGTATATGAGAATCCCATATTTTCATCGAATGCTTCGTGACCACCTATAGTTGCCGACAGCATCACTCTGAATTGGGCCTTGTTCAATAAATACTTATAGACTAAATAATCTTCTTTCAAACATCTAAACGTACATACAGGGCCTTCCTCCTTTCTATTATTAGGTGCTATCTCTTTTAATTGATAATCTTTTCCACAAAATTCAATAAGATCACAATATTCACCAAACTCAAGGGCATAATCCCAAAACCAATTAGATATACTAAACATATGTAAATCTTCTTTAGTGATATTCTCTTTATTGTTTTTTGCTAAAGTTATCTTATTACGAATATCATCACATACTGGAACGAATTTTTGAATTAAATGGTCATATTTCTCCCTATAAATCATATCTTCATCTTTTCGTGTTTCTGGATTACTTAATACTTTCCAACATTCATTAAATTGATTTATAATATCTTTTCTGGAAATATTCTTTAAAGCATTAGATGATCCATCCTCACCAAAAGTATCATTAAATAGATCTAATTCTGGTTTATTTACATAATCATAAATCTCTAATAATATATCTAAATCTTTTTCTTTAATATGGGCATGTACTCTTTGCTCAACTATACCTGGAATATTATGACACTCATCACAGAATATCACATCTCTATATTTAAATTGATAAGGATTATTATCATCTGGATTAATCATCTTAAAAGTTTGTATAAATAACTGATATGTCATTAAACAAACCTTAGACTTAATTGCTTTTTTACGAGATTTAACATATTGGCATGTATGGGCACAATCATATCCATATTTTTGAATAGTATTTAAATTATACATAGATGCCCACGATAAACCGGCTAAAGTACAATCGGCTAAAGTAATATCTTCCCCATTCAACATACATTTATAATTACCAATCTTTCCTTTAAGCATAGCAATACCAGTTCTTTTATGTTTATTCAAAAAATCAGAATATTGCTCCCAAAGGAATAAATCACTAACTAAAATATATGAAGTAATATCAAAATAATCTGCTAATACACCCGCTGATATAATATTTATTAATGATTTACCAGATCCAGTTGGTGCTTCTACAACATAATTATGATTACCATGTGAAAGTATATTATCAATTATATTGACAATACATTCTAATTGGTATTGTCTAAATTCAAAATTTATACTAATCTTATCTTTTACCCATTCTTTAACATATGACGTGATTTGTTCTTTATTATATTTAATTTCCATAAATAAAAAAAATTACTATATTATTGTTAATATAGTAATTTCTAATCATTTATATTATTTAATTCTTATGTAAAATTGCAGCTATTTCACTTAATATAACTACTATCATAAGAAATAAAAAGAATGTTGTCCAAGGATATTCATTTATTACTTCATAAAATTCTCTCATTTCTTTGGTACATTATATACGGTATCTACTTTCTTTTCACCACAATCCCAGGAATCCCAATATTCACCATTAATAACAGTTACTTGGTGTTGACGTACATGAAGAATATAAGTGCCATAAGGATGAGACATAGCAAATTCATTTACTGTAATACGATCCTTACCCTTAATATTTTTCTTATTGTACTTCTCATCAACCCAACAATTAAATTCCTCTGTAAGAACTTTCTCCGATACATATTGAATCATTGAAGAATTTTCTTTAGCTACCTTTGATGCAATATCAAATGCTTTATCCCAAGAAATTCCAAATGCTGCACAATATGAACGAAGTGTGCAATCTCCAATATTACGTGATTTTGGATTAGGATTAAATTCATGCCAACGCTTATTACCTGCCATAAGTTTTACACAAGTAAGTTCATTATCCTTAATAAACTTAATAACCCCTTCATAATCCTTATGGAATTTTATTTCTGGTTGGCCATTCTCAAAATATACAGTTACATTTTCTTCATTAATAACCAATGTAGCTTTATTTTCAAAATCACTATTAACTAATGAATATACTCCACTCTCAGAAAAATCAATAGCCGAATTTACATAAAAAGTTGTTTCTTTATTCATAATTATCTATTTATCATTTTATTATACTTATCACAAATTTTCTTACTTACTCTCCACATATCCATTAAAAAACATATAGGCCAAAATATAATTATAGATAACATTAAATCACATGCCATCCCTTCTTCAACTTCACCTTTTAATTTTAATTTCTTATAGTCAGCTTTATAATATTTATACCAATAATAAATACAATAAATTATACCAACAATAAAATAAATTAATGCAATTAAATTTTTTGTACTCATGCTATTATAAAATTTAATATAAACATTTTAATATTATATAATATAGTTATAATTGATCTAATAAATTTAACTATCCAAAATTCATTATTCTAAATATAATTTATTATCTATAATATATCTTTTAACTTCCTGATTAGTATAATCTAATACTTGAAGATTACCATTTTTATATTTTTCTCTAATATCACTTGAATGGTAATCAAAATTTCCTTTGAGTTTAATTATTTTTGAATATTTACAATGTTTAGATAATTCATTTATATATTTTGAATTATCTTTAGAAGACATCAGTATTAAGAATTTATTGTTTTTTAATAGTTGTTCGGAATTTACCCAAGCATTATTAACAATTTCTTCTAAAGTTTCACCAGTTATAATCCACCAAAAATCATCTTTAATATAATCATCTTCATTAGAATGAAAATAATCGATTATCTCATATGTATAATTATGTTCAATACCATTTTCTATATCATCAATTAAAACTTGATTTTTATTTACTAAATTCATAAACATTAATTTACACATCTGATATCTATGATTAAATGGCGTTGATTTAGTTTTATTTGGATTTTGACTTGTTGGAATTACATGAATTTTATCTATTCCAAATTTATCCATTAACTTTGAATCAATAACCGACTTAACACATTTATAATGACCTAAATGTGGTGGATCAAATGTTCCTAAAAATATTGCTTTACTCATCTTTCATCGTTTGTTTTATATCTTCAATTATTTTACTTTTTATATTTGTATAAAGCATATTGTCTTTAAAAAATAATTTATCTGTTATAAAATTACATACTTTTTTTATCATTTCTTCTCTCTCAATCTCCACAGCCCTTCTTGCCTGGTCAGGAGTGAGCCAATCATAGAAAATGTGGTTATGATTACATGTTTTATTATGGCAGTAACCTATTTCATTGCTACAATTCCTTGTACAGTCCTGTATGAATTTCTCTGCTCTACTCATCTTATATTAATTGAATTACTCTTTATATCAAATTGAATGACAGTTGCTTTAACCTTATTATTTGCAAATGTAACTTCACAATCAGGATAAATCTCTGCAAATGTATTCATTAATTTTGCTACATCTTTAATATTCATAACTTAATCATTTAATGCTTCATCAATTATTTCTTTAGTCTCTTTCTTGAATTTAAATCTTCGTTTCCCATTCTGAACTTTACGATCATATGTCAACATAGGCATACGTCTATGTTTTACACATCTATTATCAAAGCAATCACCATATTCACCATTAAAATCAACACCATACTTCTTAAATTCTCTTGTTAAATTATGGCGAACTGTTTTGTTAGGGTGCCTACTAAATTGCCTATTTAATTTATTATGATCATCCTCATTTTCTGTTGTATGTGAATAATCATAATTATAATTTTCTGTAGAATTCATTTCACCAAATATTGAATCTTTATACCCATTTGGAAATTCAATATTCTTATTAGCTTTTGTAATTTTATATTTTGAAAAATAACTTTTACTCATAATTAAGAATTACAATAATAATTAATATCTTCTGCAAATCTTATAAATGCATCTTCATTCCCATGACAAATATCATAAATTAAATCATCAACATTATCTTTATCAAATTCCATAATATCTGTATAGAAATTTTCTACAGAACGATTAAATCCCCTATCTCGTTCATAACATACTTCAATTATGTTTACTAATTGTTGATGTGTAAATTGATGAGTTAATTTACTATTTAAGTCAATTATATCTATGATATTCATAATCTAATAATTCGTCTTCTAATTCCTTTTGTAATTGTTTACGTAATTTATTTTGACCTGCCTTACGAACATGACCAGATTTACGAGCTCTTCGATTACCATAAGGCTTATTCTCATCTCCCCATGAACCTCCTACAGGATATAATGAACCTTGCTTATAATTACAAGGCATACAATTATTTAATAATCTCTTCCCTGTTGACATTTTCTTTTAATTTCTTTACTTCATTTTTTAAATAATCAATTTCATTCTTAAACCATTTAATCCAAGCATATGCAATACCAAGGATAATAGCTCCACAAACCCATCTAAATTCAACCAATTTATCTTTACTAATAAATGATGTAATAAGAATTGTTGAACTAATAAAACCTATTACAAAATCCCAAAATATACTAAATAAATACTATTTCTTCCTTTCATAGACTTTTATATATTTTTTATTTTGTTCTTGTCTTTTATTGGCTCCCCACATACTTTCTTGGGTATGTCTTAATGTTGAAGCAGAAAATGAAATTATAGCTCTCATAGTTATCCTAAATTATTTTTATTACATCAAATTATCAGTATACTTTGAATTAAATTCTTTAAAATTATTATACCAGAATTCAATCAACTTACGCTTCCATTTTACAGGAGCATAAAGCTTTGTGGTCTTAGCATGATTAAATGCCCATTTATAATTATCAAATTCATCAACAGGAATCCATTTTACTAAATCAACTTCATTCTCCTCACCACCTTCTTTCTTTACATAATGAGGAATAATCTTACCAAGGAAAGCTGTATGACGAATTGTTACATTTCCGTTATTACATTCCTCAGGTTCAGTCTCAACATGTACAACTTTTAAATCATCGGTATCAATTTGGAATCCACATTCTTCAAGCATTTCACGAGCTATACCTTCCTTTGAATTCTCATATCTCTCGAGGAATCCACAAACAGCATTCCAACATCCTTGATAATCTGGTGTACCAGGTCCTCGTAAATTAGCAAGAATTGAATATTTACCATTTACAATAGCATATACAAATCCCGATACTGCACAAAAACGACCACTAAAAACTGTCTTAGGTTTGCCTTTACAAGTATAATGAACATAATCATTTTCATTACTTGTGGTGTCAATAACATCTGCTGGTAGCCAAGCCTTATATGGGAAATTTTTACCGTACTTTTCCAAACGTTCTTTATTAGGTCCTGTAAAAATCATATTTTTATTATATTTTATTTATTCAATATTTAATATAGTTAATTACTTAGAATATTTTTCACGTGGAATAACAACTGGCAATCCTTTACGTTTATATTCAGTCCTCTTAATTCTATTAATAACATCATTAACAGTATGATAAGTTACTTCATTATTATCAATATCATATTTGTCTCGAAGTTCCTGAATTATCTTATCACGTTCATCTGGGAACTGTGTAACTGCATGAAGATATGTCTGAATAATATCATCTACCTTTGTATAAGCATCAACATTCTTGTCATGAACAAATGCAGGAGCAATCTGACCCATATCACCAAAATCATTTACACCGTTACCATCAGTTGGACGAATACCAAGTGCATGATCCAAAGCCTTAATTTTATTACTGATATTCTCCATTGCAACCTTGTCATCCATATAGTCAAAAGAATCTGGACTCATTGGATAATGATGTAAATCATGTTCATACTTATCACGAATATATTTTGCCAAACCATAAATCTCATGTTTCCAAAGACCTCCAATAGGATTCAAATCACAAACATCTCCATGAATTGTAAAGAAACCAAGATAATGTTCAGTAAGATTATCCGTGTCCATTACAAGACCTTTAGTATAATTTGCTAGGTCATAAAGATACATCATACGGAGACGAGCTTTAATATTACCAAGACCAATTGTCGTTGGAGAATGACGCTGAGAAAAACTAGCTTTCATAAATAAAAACTCCTTTTGAAGATTCTCAGTCCAATACTGTCCTTCCTTACAAAATGCTTTCATACAAGCGGTCGCAGAATTATTTTCATCTATTGTATTTGATGTACAAGGAAGACTTATTCCATAGAACTTAAGTTCAGGATTTCTCTTCTCAACCTCATGACATATTGCCGCTGTCACAGTAGAATCAATACCACCAGAAATACCAAGAATCATAGCCCATACATTATTTGACTCCATGTAATTCTGAGTCTCCTTAATCATCGTATCAAAAATCTTTGCGTAATCCATTTTTATTGTCTTTTATTTTCTTTTATTGTTCTTTATTATTTAAATTGTGGGAGTTTATCATATAGTTCTTTAATACAATCTTTAATTGAATCTGCGAAATATTTGTTAAACTTGGGATAAATATATTTAATGGTATCATAAGTATAATATTCTTGGGTATCACACCCATCATAATATGCACCTAAAAAGAAATTATCACAAGTTAAAATGTACCAAATTGCTTTTAATCGTTTCATAACTTAATGATTTTACCAGTCGACCAATCTGTTTCAACCTCATTAGGAAAATTTTCATCATGCATAGTACTTAGACTAAACAATGCTTTTCCAACTTCTGGGTGATATATACCTTCCTTATTAAACCAAGGGTCATTTATTGTAAACTTAATATATTTGAAATGATAATTACCACAAGGAGTACCTTTAGTTTCTTTATCATCTTTAATATACTGTTCAATTGCATCTCTCATATATTTTTTATTAGAGAAGATACCAAAAACCATTGAAGCACGAATTACTAAATACATAATAATTTATTTTAACGAAATTTCCAAAACTTAAATGTATAACTTGTAGTGGATTCACCCATTTTATGAAAATACCTATCACCTTCACTATCTCTTTTGAGGAGTTCTTCAAGAATTTCAATTGTTGAAATTTTAGACCAATCTATCATAATTAAATTAATTTAAGTTCAACTTCTTTCCAACCAAAACTATCACAAAAATAATATTTATTATCAATTTTAACAATATCACTTACAGAAAGAGAATGTCCATGAAAATCTTCTGGATGATTAAGATTAAAAATCTTAAATATTTCTTCCAAAACTTCAATTATATCAGTAAAATTCTTAGTATTAATATCACCAGAATAAACTGATTTATAATTTTCAATATGAACATATTCACCTCTTTTCTTTAGTCTGTCAAGAGAAGTAAATGCATACTTACAATAGATTTCTTCTTCCTTTTTGTTATTAGGGAATGGGATTTGATAAATTGTATATTTCATATTATTTCATTATTTACATATATAATATAGAAAATGTCCTTAAAAATTCAATTTTAAGGACAATATTTTTATTTATTTACTGCATGTATTTCTGAAATACTATTAACAATTAATGTTGGTTTACCAATAAAATCATCTAAATCAAAACAATTACAATATGACATTGCCGATTGTAAATAACTTATCATATTTTCTACCCAACCAGCTAACGTATATTTAACAGGAAGCCATTTAGTAATTCCTTCAGCTGTTTTTGTTTTCTTTCCATTTATAGATTTCTGTCCATCGGCGGAAGCCATACCAAAGAACTTAACATCAATAAGCCCAATACATTTTTCTTCTGTTAATATTTTTTTACGTTCATTATATTTTCTTAATGCTTCAATATATTCTTTAGATGTTGTTCCAAGAGATAATTCAAAGTTATTTAATTCTTTAAACCAAGGTTCTAATAAATGGATCCAATAAGATTCTTTATAATACCCATATACATTTCCTTTTGAATCAACTCTAAAGTTTTCATATTTATCTATTGGTAACTTGATATAAGTTTTTTGATTAATTGTTTTATTAACTTTATCACCAGCAGATTCTATACATTGAGCAAATACACTACCAATCATTACATAATCAGCACCTAATGCTAATGCTTTAATAACATGATCATAATTACGAATTCCACCATCTGCAATAATTTTTGGTAATTCATAATCATACATTGGTGCGGTATAAGGAATAGTTTTTATTGGCTTCTTTTCTTTAATTAATTTTTGTTTAACTTGATAACATTCATCAATAAGAGATGCTTGTGGGTAATGGATAGAAACATTAGATGAAGTTATGCACCCGGCCCCAGCACCGATACCAACTCTAATATAATCAACTGCACATTTCTTTTTACCATTTTTATCATAATATATAGCATTATCACAAATCCATTCATAAGTTTTAGAATTTGCTATATTACCTGTCATAATTGTTAATTTATAATCATATTTATCTGCTAATAGTTTTGCTGCTCTACAAGTTTCATATAATGATTTCATATGACCATTTGCAATATCAATAACTACAAAATATGCTGTTCTAAAATCATCAGCCATTTTTTCTGCATTATCTATAAATAATTCGTTAAACTCTTTTAATGATAATGCTACCCAAGTTTGATCTTTTAAATGTAACTTACGAATTTCAAAATTAATATTTCTTGGTAAAATAGGAATTATACCATTATTTATAAACTGATCTAAATTTTCTACTCCTACCACACTTGCCATTGGTGCTGTAAATATTGGTAACCATTTATTTGAAACAAATGGATTACATCTTGAACGAGATGAAACATTAGAAATTATTTCTGGTACTAATGTCAAATCATTATAAGAATATCCTTTTATATTTTGTATCATCCTCTATTATATATAAATATATTTAATCATAATATCTCCAACAATCATGTTCTGTATTTAATATATAATCAAAATGTTCCATTAACTCTTCTTCTGTATCAAAAGGATCCATTTGATCATACCCATCACATATTATACAATAAAATTCTTCTTTATTTATTTCATTATTAAAATATGTAAAACCAAGTTTAACTTTAGTTCCTTTAATGAAATATTCACAATAATTCTTTATATCTTGTTTATCATAATATTCAGGCCAAGTTCCTGGTTGTTTATCAATTATTTTTGCTATTTTATTTTTCATATTTTTTACCAATTTGATGTATCTGTTATTTCATATTTAAAATCACTTGTTTGAACACTAATAATATACCCAAGCCCGGTTCCCATAAAACTAACTTCTATTTGTTCACCTTTATCTACAACATATTTTTCCCATATTGCATTAAATCTATAAAATTCTACTTTATTAAATGATGGACCATATTTACAGAATTTTTCATAATCTTTTTGAAGTTTATCCTCAGGAATATCTAATTTAATATCTGTATCTTCAAGATTTTCTTTGATATTACAACCATGACATCTTATTAATTTATCAAATATATCCCATTTATTATTCGATTTATATGTAATAGATGTTCCTCCTCCAATAGTACCAAATTTATTAAATCCTGTTGTTTTATCAATTCGACAATCTTTATGATCTTCAACAAATTTAAGATAATGTTTATATTGATTAAATGTCAACTTAAACATATCTTGATGAAATCCATAAACCCTTTCTAATTCTTCAGTTTTATATTCGTTTAATGTATCATTATTAATATAATCATATAAAACTTTGATAGAACTATCATCATTAAATTTATATAATTTATCTTGTGCCATAATCTAGTTTGTATTTAAAATGGTATTTCTTCATTTTCAAATTCGTTAAATTGAATTGGTAATGATTCATTTTTATTTATCTTATTATCTTTATTCTCTTCTTGTGGTGTTAAATAAGAGAATAATTGATCTCTCATTTGATTAGTATTTTCTTGCTTACGCATAAATCTATCATTAGACTTATCTAACTCACTATAATTGAAATAATCAAATTCTTTATGGATTATTTCTGGTAATTCATTAATAACATCTTCTAACTTAACCTTTTCATTATGTTCAAATTCAGGAACAATTTCTTCTTCCTCTTCTTTATTATCATCTTCTTTCATATCATCCATAAGTTGTTGTAAGAAGAATGTTTGTGTATTCCAATCCCCATAGATATTATTCAATTGTTGTTTATTTTTCCAAATTAACTCAAATGGTTGAATTGTAATAGTTCCATTCTTTGGTTTTGAATGTACAATAATAATATCCCAATATTCTTTTACTAATTCAAACATTGTTTCAGCATATTGTAAATCATCAACAATAAGATTCTTAATTGAGTTACACCATTTACATGTCCATTCAGCTAAGAAAACTTCAATATCATGTTTTGTAACTTGAGGATTTTCTGATGCCCAGTTTTGTGAATCTTTAATAAATTTTAAAACTGGAAAATCAAGTCTCTTCTTTTTTCTAGATGATTCTATATTTACGAATCTTTGTATTCTCCTAAGTTTTGTAAAATTCAATCTATTATTCTTATAATCTATGCAATACTCATAAATATCTGAAATTGTTTCGCAATCATAATGTTTATAAAGACTTAATATAACTGGAATATGTTTTTCCAATATCTCAATATCTTCAACATATAGATCATTTTCTTGTCGTATCTTTGCATTTTCTAAATCTTTATCTTTAAATATTGAATAATTACCACGAAGTAATTCTCGATACATATCAATATTACCATCAGTAATATGATTCAATAATGTTCTAACTTTAATTGTATCTTGATTAAATTTGATATTACGACAAGCTTTCATAAATTCATTAATATTTTCTTTAATAGAATCATCAACTGCTTTATCACTTGTTATACATTTGACATTATATCCATAATAACGCATTCCTTCCATCATTACATCTAATTGCTTAGAATAATCAGAATATCGTTCCTCAAATATCTTTAATTTATATGTTGTCTCATCAATATAATATTTACAATCATTCTCATCATATTTAAGATATTTATTTGCACTTAATAATGAACTAATTAATGGGTTATATTTTGATTCTTCTTCATTACGTTCCAACATATCATTACAAGTCTTTACTAAATCCCTCGCAAACATCAAATCCTTTTGATTAAAATTCAAATCTAATGGTTGTGTATAGTAATAATTAATTGAAGATCCATTATTATCATGTAATGGTAAATATATCTTGATATATAAATCATTATTTCTTAATCTATTTGCAAATTGTTCTATATCTTGTGGAATCCATGTCTCATTAAAATATACTGAAAATGGTAATCTATCACAAATATCCACACCTACAGAAAGATATGTTGAACAAAATACTATATCATTATCACCAACTGTCTTATTTATATTTATATTATCCATTGATTCTTCACCATATTGAGACTTCTTATAATAAAATGCCTTAATTGGTCTTGTATAGTTTCTTTCATTTAATATCTTTGTGATAATTCCTATTACTTGATCAAAATAAAGATTACCATTATTTGTTGGAAATAATATCTTTCTATTTTCTTGAATATCAGTTGCCATTGAATTACACATATCAAGTAATTGTTCTGTTGGTGAAGGCACTAAATTAACAATACATTCTTTAATACGAATATCTTCCTTTTTTACTTTAATATGTTTGATATTAGGAAAGAACAGCATTTCACCTGTTGGTGTACCAGTCATCATGATAATCTTAGCCTTACAATTTGCGAGACGTTGAATTGTTGGGCCCATTACATCTCTATATGAACTAGTAAACAAAAGATGTGACTCATCAATTACGATATATTCAAATTTAGCGGTATCTAATTCAAATACATTTAATCTAGAAAACTTATCAATTGTCATTGACATATTTTGACTACCAAGAATATCTACTAATGTTGGTCTTTTATTACCATAATAATATAACCAATCTGAAGTCTTCTCATCCGCTTCTACTTTTGCTTTAATAGTTGATGTAAATGGTAAAATCAATAATGTTTTCGCTTTTAATGATTTGATCATTTCTGTCTTACCATAACCAGCACCAGCTTCTAACAAAGTTATATGTTCAAGATTCTTAATAATATCATCTTTAATATCACTTAAATATTGATCTTTACGAAGATATAATATTGTTTGACTAGATTTGCTATTTAATATATGAATAGGATCTGTCTTAGTAGAAGCATTAGTTAATTCTTCTTTAAGTTCTTCTACTTTTTCTTCTTCATCATTATCTTTGACTTTAATATTAAATCCATGATAATTATTCAATTCATTTATAGCCCATACACTTATTGGTTTATTATGAATAGCTGCCGTCTTAACATCTCCTCGTAATTCTCGTGGACTAGTATCTTTACATATACCAACTAATAGATTAAATGCTTTTTGTTCACCGAAAATTGAAGTAAGAGTATTTGCTAATTGCCAACGTTGAGCATGCTTATAGTGTTTCTTACCTTTAGATTTAGATAAGTCATATTCATTAACATTATCAATATTAGATATTTCTATATTTTGTGATTTACTAAAATTATCATTAATAAACCACTCTAATTTTGAAAAAACTTGAACTAAATCGGGATGACTAATCCAATTAATACTTTCAATTCCTGTATTGAATGCACTTTCAAAATTCACATCTAAACGAACATCATTGAAATTTGTACTCATCATAGCATCATCAGATGATATGAAAATACCTTGTTGTGGTTTAGCCATTGCCATATCCATATACCCAAATATATTCTCTTTAGTATATCCATACTTTTCCATATATTTAGATAATATAATATAAACATATGAATATTTATGTCTGAAATTACAAAGATATTCTACTTTACGATTCTTGAAATCTACTGATATTGGTGTTATCTTAGTCCAAACATGTAATGATTTTTTAGATGCTGACTTACAAATACCAATAAACCAATGAAACTTACTTAATTCATTAAATAAATCATTTTTTAATCCATTAGCTATTTTCTCATCTTTAATATCAAGGTCTATAATCTGTAATCCATTCCAAATTTGAAATGATACATCACCAATAGGACGATTATTTGTAGAAGTTGAATAAACAACTTTACGATTAGCTTTTTCTACTTTTGCATACTCTTCATCATAAAGTAAATCATAAATTTGTTTCCAGTTCCAAACAATACCTGCCTTTTCATAAACACTATTCAATACAAGACATTCTATCATCTGTAATTGGTCTTCAAAAAATGATTGCTTTTCCTCTTCTGTACAATCTGAATATAATATATGTGAATATTTATTTAATTGGATCTGATTTTCTATTTCATTATATTCTTTACTAATACAGCTAAATGATTCAAGAATATCTGTCAATGATTGTTTCTCTTTATTCTTGTAAATCTCATTTACCTGTTTGATTCTATTAAAGTTATTTAACATTCATTAGTAAATATATTTTTTATTAATTTAATATAGATTAACAATTGATTCAAATTCATTTTTATTTTTAATAAACCTAAACTTAATTAATTATAAAATTTAATTATGAATAATTGTAATTTAAATCCAAGTTCAAATATTAATATAGAACAAACAGCTAATAATTCTTCCCAATCAATGGAAGAATATTTAAAGAATAAACAATTACAAGAAGATCAAGTTGATTATCAATTCATACAAAGAATTATACAAGAATTAACTCAATCTTGTGCATTACCATTACCTATTCCAGCAGCTTCTATTCCACCACTTATTATTCAAGCAGCTCAATGGTTTTGGCAAAATTGTGATTTTTGTTTAGAAGAACGTATTTATCTTCTTAAGAATTCTGAATTTAAAAGATGTTGTAATAACAAATTGATTAAATTACCACCGCAAATAATGTCGGTATTTGGTGTTTATAAAGTTAATCCAAATTATTACTATGGAGCTATGGGGGATTTCTCACTTGAACGTATGGTAATCAATAATACTGTATTAGCTAGTGGTGCTGGCGGAAGTTTATCAGATACTTATGGAAATGGTTCTGGATATAATTTATCAGATATGATGGCTGGACTTTATGAAATATCAACATTCAAATCTATGTTTGATGTTCCATTAACTTATAATTATAATGAATTTTCTAATTACTTAAATATTATCGGTGATTTAGGTCCATCTGATGTAGTTCTAAATACGATGGTCAGATGCAAAATACAAGATTTATATAAGAATTATTATTTCTTTAGATTATGTGTTTGCTTTGGGCTTAGGAGTATGGCTACGATAATGGGAGCATTCACATTTAGATTACCTGGTGGGAGTGAAATCAACTATCAAGTATTTAGAGATATGGCTAATGAAGAAATCCAAAAAATAGAAGAATGGGTACAAAAGAATCATTCAGCTGATTATTTCATAATGAGTAATACAGTTTAATATATGCAATAATGGAGAACTCGTAAGTTCTCCATTTTTATTTAATTATTCTTCAATTCTAATATATGGGAATGACCTCCAAGATGTTGATTTACTTAATGGGTGTGCATGTTGTGATGGGTGGATTTCCCACATTTGTGATGAACTATATTCTGTAGTTGTCCATAATGCATTAGAACCTAAACTAGTAAGTAAATCTACTTTACAATCTTCTGGATATCTATTTGCAATATCACTAAATAAATTAGTAAGACGTTGGAAATTATAACTTAAGAAGAATACCTCGGCAAATGCTGGTATATACCAATCACCATAATTAGTTGATTTAGTCTTATATTTATATGCACAAGCACACATTGGTGAAAATCTTAAATTAGTATTATTTATAATATTTCCTGATTCATTAAACCAATTTGATATATTATGTTCATCTATATTACCATTTTCATCCATAATACTATATTGTTCACCAAATGCTTTAATAATATTCATTGTATTTTCCCAACCATTCCAATCAGAAACAGAACTATTTTCATCTATTAAATTACTATTAAATGTATCATCATCATTCAATAGATTAACATTATATATATTTCCTGATGCTGATGCAGGATCATAATACCATCCTCTATCATTAGGAGCAGGCCATTTGAATTGTCCAGCTAAAGTTGCATCACCATAATTATTTGGATAAGAATTTTGGTAATTATGATAATCGGTTTGAGGATATATCATATTTTTAGTTAATGTATGTCCTTCATCACTATAACATATATATGGATAATTCTTTAATGTTGGTATATCAATATTATAGAATCCAAATGCTGGAACACTATTAGAACTTTGTGAACCACTATTACTAAACTTGAATTCCCCATTATTATCTTTTACCGTTGATAACATTTTAAGGCCAATGTAAATAGAATACTTTTGTTCTGGTCCAAAATATCCATTGTTCAATATCTTAATTCCAATAGGTCTCCAACCTAAAGAAGGATCAACAATTTCTTTTGATTTAAATCTTTGTCCATTTTCATTTTCATAAAGAATAGTAAAGTCAGAAATTGTATCTTTAATATCAAATGTTTCTTCTTCAATAATAGGTTCAATAATTTCAGGGTATTTAATATCTTGATATTTATCTAATATTCTATATTGTGCTATAGCATTATGTAGTATATTATTTAATCCATTAATAGTATATTGTAATTTAATATTATAATATCCTGGAGCATATAAATTATCAATATTATCATTTGTGATAATTGTCAAGTTAGTATTTGAATTAACATCATAAACACTATTAATATCATATATTCTTGATACTGTCCATTTATTATTCAAATCAATATTGAATTGATAATCATTATTATTGACTCCAACAATAACTAAATCATCTTTATTGAATTGATTATACCCATTAGCTTTCTTAATAACCATTCTATTAATTAAGAACTTATCAACACTATAATCATTATATACAATACGATATCCACCAATTATATGTTCTTTATCATGAATATTCAATAAATCAGCATCAGGATAAGATGCAATTGGGTATTGGGATATTGCTACTATATACCATTCTTTATCATCATGCATCAAATAATAATCATAAATAACATTATTTTCTTTTAATTGGTATTTGTAAGATAAATCAGAGTTAAAAAATGTTTGATATAATGATGTATAATCTGCATTAGGATCATATTGCATTTTACCATTATTTTTTAATGGAGCAGTTTGTGTGGTATTTATTTGATTTATAGAATACCAATATAAATCTACGGTAGTATGATCTACTCGGGTATTACCAAGTTTAGTATATAAATATTTGAATGCACGTCCATTATAACGATATAATGTATCAATTACTTCACCATTATTTATAATATCAAATTTGTTAATACTTCCTTCAATATCATCTAAAATTGGTAAATCATATTCAATACCTTCATAAACCATATGATAATGAATTAATAAATTATTAATATTCATAGGTTCTAAAGGTATATTATCTCTATAAAATCTTATAGTTGAATCAGGGTATTCTTCTACTATATCCCCTAAATAATTTCTCCAACCTTTGATTATATTATTTATTCCACCATTATAAGGAGACCATTCTTCCCAACTTTGGCCAATTGATAAACTATAATCTTCTAATTTTATAATATAATCTATACCACCCCATTCTTCAACATATATATCAAATATATGAATTCTATTATAATATTTAGTATTATATGGAACTTTTAAAATGTTTGAATAATATTTCTTATAGAATTCATACATCTTATGTTGATCAGGGTTATTTGTACCATCATCAGTCTCTAATAACTTATCTATAAATGTCAATAATTTATCATTATCTTCACTATCTTTACCTTTAAATAATGTATTAATTGTAACTAAATCTGGTTCATAGATAAATGAATTGAATTTTAATGGAGACAATGATCTTAATTGTTTAAATGGATAATAAACACTATCATCTTTTGTAATTTCATATTTATATTCCAATCTACCTAAATCTAGATAAATATTTGGAGTAACAATTCTAAAATCATAATTAAACCATTTATCATTTACCATTAAACTTAATCTAAAATATGCCTTTTCATAATCAATATTATTATTTAATAACCTTGGTATTAATATAAAATTCATATAATATTGATTACTATTTTGGTAATAATTAAAGTTATTATCATCTACTAAATAAATAGTTTGAATATCATATCTATCTTTAGAATCTATCCTTATATATTTATCATAATATTTAATATAATTTTCATTAGATAAATCATCAGATTCCGAAAAATCAGATTTATAGAATTTTTCTTTATAAATATATCTATCTCCTAATTTAATATAATGACCTGATGGATCTTGATTAATTGTTGTAGCTGTTAATATAAGCTTACAATTAAAATAATATTCAGAAATTTTTAAATAACGATTATCAATATAATCAGATAAATCTTGAATATCTTCATTCTTAACTATACTAAAATGAGTAGCATCAAATCTATTAGATAATTTACCAGAATTTTCTCCAATCAATTCATAGAAATAATTCATTTTAACATAATTACCATATTTATCAATGAAATAATCACCTTTATCATTTTTTGAATAAAGTTTAGAATATCTATTATATCTATTATCATATGATAATGGTTTTAAATTTTTATATCTTTCAAAACTATAAAAATTTGCATTATCATAATCATCAGTTAATTCTACTATAGTACTATTATTCTTATATTTATAGAAGTAATTTATTTTAACATATTCTCCATCAATATATAAATATAAACCATTTGATTTCTTTTCATATTCATAATCATCATATGTTATTGTAATAGGTATAGTTACACAATTTTCATTAACATAATACAAATCTTCTATATTAGATGCATTATAATTACTAAATTCATTAAATTTATCATCTATAATATGATTACTTTGCATAAATAATAGTCTATTTGTATCAGGGAATATAACACGGATATTATCTGATATTCTAGGTATATAAATTGGATTATCTACAATTGTTGTAAATCCAATCGTAGACAATTTAGTAGTATTAGCATAGACTTTATGTGCTATAGAAGCTCGATTAATATTAATATGAACAGGTAAGAAATATTGTTGATAATAATATTTAAGACAATCTAATTTAAGTGCCAATTCATTAAATATAAAATTATAATAAGGTTTATAGAATGTAATATCATCTTTAACTACTTCTACATTCTTACTAAATAAATCTTCTAATTTTGGTTTACCTTCACCAATAAAAACATTATCATAATTTTGTTGATAGTTTTCATTAATTTCTTTATTATCTAAAACTGTTAAAGATATATTATTCGTCTTATTGAAATATTTAAATGTTTCTTTAATATCATTATTAATATCAAAATAATCTAATACAAATTGATTTTGGAATTCATTATCTGTTTTTATAAGTTGACTAATGGCAATATGGTTTTTCCAACCAAACCATTTTAATGAATTCATCATTGATTTAAAATTACCAGTTTCGCCTTTAATATTCATATAATTTAAAAGCAATTCTTTTAACTTATTCTTCAATAATTTTTCATCTGCATTTTTTGAATAAAATGATGAACTATAAATAGCTTTAAGAATTTCTTTAGGTAAACGTATACCCATATTCTTACCATTTATAATTAATTCTTCACATTCATCTATAAATGTACAACCAACAGTGATTGGTGTAAATATATTTGCTAATTCATACTCTGTTGTTGTAATTGTCTTACCTTCAGTATTTTCAGCAATTTGTCTATTATCTACATCTAACCAAAAATCACGAGTTTTCCCCAAATAAACTGGTGTTTGCCTAATAGTATAACCAATAATATTACCTTTAGAATCACGATAATTATAAGGTTTCCAAATATAATTTGTTTCACCATTAATTGTTTGAGGTTCATATTGTGCATTAATTTCTAATAAGTGTTGAACATGATATTTATCTTCATTATTTACATATTGTTCATCTCCTGGATAAGTACTTTGGCAAAATTCATAATAATCAGAACCATATTCTGTTTCATCATCATCATCCATTTCTATATAACCTTCATGGTTAGTACATAAAACAGATCCACAATAGTTACACCCATCATATATTTCACCTTCAAATACATACCAACCGGCAGGAAGTTCATTCTCTAATCTATAAATATAATGGTATGAATCAGTAAACATATTACCAAATAATTGCCAATTACCATTATTATCTTGTGACAAGAAATTCCTTATACGTTTATATTGATTTGCTTGTTCTGGAGCATCTTTATCATATGCTGTTGATAGAATATTATTTGTTCTTACATATTGTACATAAGGATCTCCACTATATAATATTTCATGTTTATTAAATCCAGCATTAAGCCCTTGTGTATATTTTTCATTATTAAAACCTACATTAATTACTAATACTGGTGATGATGACTTTGTTTGAGTAGCAATATCATAACTATAAATTTTAATAGGGCTTAATGATTGTTTAATTATATAATCATAATATTCTTCACGAGTATAATGTTTAGTAATAATTTTTGAAGTTTCTTTTTGATATGTATACTTAATAGTAATATTATTTAAAAATGTACCTTCTATTTCAGAAAACCCAACAACATAAAATGGAAACATATAGAATTTATTATTAGTGGTATTTGAAGAAACTACAAGATTAATATTATCTTCATTGGAATTAGCTCCTTCAATATCAAAATAAAAATCATCTAAGGTCAACTTATCTACAAATTGAGACTTATCTAAACCTACTGGCTTAGAAATACTATCTGATTGTTCTAATTGAGATTGTAAATATTTAGGACTTATAAGTTTATAGAATTGAGAACTATTCGAAATCTCTAATGAAAAATATGATTTAATTTCATCGTTATCATCAGTATATATACTATCTTTTATAAATTTTGCATCTAATAAAAATCTAACTGGTTTAATATAATAATTATTTATTGATACTGATGAATCTTTTAACCAGAATATATAATCTCCTTCAACATATTCTAAGTTAATAGGTTTATCTTCATAAGAAGGTAAGCTAAAAATATGACCTGTACTGTCTATAAATTCCATTAAATTTACATATGTTTATTTAATAAAAATAAGACTATAAAATTATTTTTAAATATAAATTGATAATAATATTTTATGAAAAGCTTCAAACAAACATATTTTGTTGAAAATGTTAATACTATAAATGGTTTTGTTATTCTAAAACCAGAATTTCTAGATCATGAAGAAGACTTTCTAAAACTTCTTAAAAATAATGGATGGGATATTATTCAAAAACAAAAAAGAACTCTATCTAATGATGAAGCAGCAGAACTTTATAAAATGCATAAGGATAAAGATTTCTATAAGCCTTTATGCAAATATATGAGTTCTGGTGATTGTCTTTGTTGTATGTGTCATAAAGATTGTAATGATCCTATTAAAGATATGGATGCTATTAAAGACAAGGTTCGTAAGACATGGGGAAAAGATGAAATGAAAAATGGTATGCATTCATCAGATAGCTTAGATAATGTCAATCGTGAATCTAAACTTATATTTGAAAAGAAAGTTGTAGAATCTGAAAGTGATGATTTGCAAATAAAAATGGAAGCATCAGAAATCAAAACATTAGTAGAAATGTTAAAGAATGCATTAGCTGAAGAAATATTAGCTTGGTATCATTATACAATATGTGCTCCATTCTTGACAGGTAAAATGCGTCCGGATGTGGAGAAACTATTTATAGAAACTGCTAAAGATGAATTTGAAGATCATGCTTGTTGGTTAATGGAAAGACTTCGTCAATTGGGAGAAGATCCAGGAGAATTATTAGATCCAAATCAGATGAATACTATTGCAAAACATAAATATATCATGCCTTCATTTGATACTAAGAAAGCTATTCAAAATAATATTGAAGCGGAAAAGGGAGCTATAGAGACTTATACAGAATTAGAAACATTCACTAAAGACAAAGATATAGTAACACATGCTAAAATAGAAGAGATATTAGCTGATGAACAAGAACATCTTAAATTATTAAATAAATTAGCTGAAGATATAAAATGAAAAATCTAAAAGATATAATTATTGAGAAGTTAAAAATCAATTCTAATTCTAAAGTTAATAATAAATTTGACCCAGAAAGATTAACTGATCATAGATTTGTTTTATATGATTCTCAATCTTATGAAAATGAAGATGATGAAGCGGTTGATTGGAAAGATTGTGAAGATTCTTTAATGTCTTATAATGACCAAGCCGCTGGTTTTATTACATGTGATAACCCAATATCTAAAATTAAAAATTATAGTAAAGATATAAGTTTAATTGATGAGGATTTATTGTCATTAAGAGAAAGAATTATTACCGGTAAAGATCTTGGTTATGAAATTAGATATGAATATGGGCATTTAGAATTTGATTGTATTAATTCTGGTTCTAGACGTACATTCTATATTTATGGATTACCCAAAAATGCTTATGATAAAATAATTACTTGGTGGGAATCTCCAGATGAATTAGAAGGAGACACTGATGAAGAAAAATTAGCTTTCTTATTTGAAGAAGGAAATATAATAGCAATTGAAGATAAATGAAAACTTTAAAAGAAATTATTTTAATATCTAAAAAGCCATCATCTATAGATAATTATATACAAGAAAAACTCAAAATTGGATCAAAGACAAAGGTAAATATGTATACTTGTCAACCAAAAGATAAAAATGAACTTAAAAGTATAATAAAAGAACGTCTAGATAAAGATAAGAATGCTGACTTAAATGATATAGATGTATCTAAAATAAATGATATGTCTACTTTATTTAATCAATTAGATCCTCACAATATAGACTTAAGTGAATGGGATGTATCTAATGTTATTGATATGAATGAAATGTTTTTAGGATGTGATAATTTTAATTGTGATTTATCTAAATGGGATATATCAAAAGTCAAATGTATGATAAGTATGTTTAGATACTGTGAAAATTTTAATGGTGATATATCTAAATGGGATGTATCTAATGTTACTGATATGAGTAATATATTTAATAATTGTGAAAAATTTAATTGTGATTTATCTAAGTGGGATGTATCAAATGTTACTAATATGAAATGTATGTTTTTCCATTGTAATAATTTCAATTTTGACTTAAGTGAATGGGATGTATCTAATGTTACTGATATGAATGAAATGTTTTTTGGGTGTAATAATTTTAATTCAGATTTAAGTGAATGGGATGTATCTAATGTTACTAATATGAGTGATATGTTTGGTAATTGTGAAAAATTTAATTGTGATTTATCTAAGTGGGATGTATCAAATGTTACTAATATGAAATGTATGTTTTATAATTGTAATAATTTTAATTCTGACTTAAGTAATTGGGATGTTTCAAATGTTAAAAATATGTATTTTATGTTTGATGGGTGTAAATCACTAAAAAATAAACCAAGTTGGTACAAATGAAAACTTTAAAAGAAATAATCATTGAAAAATTAAAAATTTCTTCTAATTCTAAAGTTATTGGTGAATTAGATAATTTTGATAATTTTGCCAAAGAATATGATGGTGAATATTCTGAAGGAGTAATTTTATTTAATGAAGATAGTCTTTTTTATAAGAAAGCTATAGATATTATATCAAAAAGATATAGTGGATTTAAATCAAGATTAATTTGTGATAGAATAGCAGGTAATTCAATGACAAAAAAATATAGATATTATGTTTCAATATTCACATCACAAAGAATAAATGTATCATGTGTTGACAGAGGTCAGGCAAAATCAGTATCATTTATGATGATTCAAAATATGGAATCCGATAAACAAATTAAATTAACTTATGGTGTTAACGATCCTGATGAATCTATAGAGAAAACCTATGTAAATATAATACTTAATAATATCATCAATGGAAAATTTGATTAATATAATTGAAAAATTAAAAATTAGTTCAAAAACAAAAGTATCTACAGAAATAGAAATGGAAACAATAGATGATTTATGTAAAAAATATAATTGTGAATTCCATCATGATTCAACTAATGATACTTTTAATTATAATTATTTAACTCATGATAATAAACAAATAACACTTATAATTGAAGATATAATAAAATATTCATGGACAGCTTGGAAACAATTAATTCAAAATACCGAAAAATATATTGATAAATTTAATGATAACCAAAAATATCAATTAAAGATTAGAAAAAACAATGATGCTAAATTAATTGTTATTGATTGTGAAGGAAAATTAAATAATAAATATCACTTATTTGGATCTATAACATTAGCTACAAATAACAATATTTCAGAAACTATTGATAAAAAGAATGATACAAAAAATGTAGAAATGTTATTAGTTAAAATTGCGGATTATATATTAAGTATTTGGGATAAATAATATGAAAACATTAAAAGAAATTATACAAGAAAAACTCAAAATTGGTTCTAAATCAAAAATTAATCAATATCATTATTTTCCTAAAAATTATGATGAACTAAAAAATATAATTGATAAACTTATTGCTGAACGTGGAAATGAAGCTGATTTAAATGATATTGATATATCAAAAATATATAAATTAAATAGCTTATTTACCGGTAAAGATTTTAATGGTGATATATCAGAATGGGACACAAGCAATGTGGAAAGTATAGCAGCAATATTTCAACGTTCATCATTTAATGGTGATTTATCCAAATGGGATGTATCAAAAGTTAAAAATATGTCATGGGCTTTTGCAGGATCTAAATTTAATAATAATAGTATTTGTAAATGGGACACAAGCAATGTGGAAAATATGGAGGCAATGTTTAGTGCAGCAGTAGAATTTAATCAAGATTTATCTGAATGGAATGTTAGTAAGGTTGAAGACATGAATATGTTATTTAGAAAAACATCTTTTAATAAAGACATATCTAATTGGGATGTTAGTAAAGTTAAGATTATGCATGATATGTTTGCCGATTGCCCATTTAACCACAAAATAGATAATTGGAAAGTTAATAATGATTGTTCATTATATGATATGTTTTATAAATGTCCACTAAAAAAACATCCACCTAAATGGTATAAAGAAGATGAAGAAGATTAATAATTTTATAATAGAAAAACTCAAAATTGGTTCTAAATCAAAAGTAAATGAGAAAATAAAACCTGAAGATGCTGCTGCTCTTAAAAGAGAAGTTCTTAAAAAGATAATTAATAAAGAAACTGATTTTAATGATATAGATATTTCGGCAGTAAAGGATTTATCTCATTTATTTGAAGACCAAGATATTTCTGAAATTGATATATCTGAATGGGATGTATCTCATGTTGAATCTATGAGAGCTATGTTTCAAAATTGTAGGTATCTTAAAACATGTGGAGATTTAGGAAAATGGGATGTTGGAAATGTTTTAGATATGTCTTGGATGTTCAATGGGTGTCAATGTTTAAAAGATATTGGTGATTTACAAAATTGGGAGATTAATGACACGAAAATGAAATGTGCATTTCAAGGATGTAAAAGATTAAAAAGTTTAGGATATATAAAACATTGGAGGCCAAAAGAACCTAATTATGATATATTTACTGGTACTGATATACCTTATAAAGATTTACCATTTAAAAAAATATAAAACAATGGGTGGCTTTAAAGCCACCCATTTATCATAAATTAACCAAGTCTAATCCAACCGGTTCTCGATGATACATATAATTTGTCTTAATATGTTCATTAATAAACTTTGCTTTATTCTTTGCATTTACCAAATTATTATATACAAGTTTATGTACATCATGATAGAAATAACCAAATGGTTCTGGACGCATTCCCAATTCAAATCCTTCCACTGACTTTGCCATACACTTATATTGAACAAACAAGGTTCCAGTCTCCTTAATGTAACCAATTCCATCTACATTGGAATTTTCATTAATTGTCATAATTGGAAACATATGTTTATTCATTTCTATATACATATCCAAAGCTGTCTCTTCTTCTGGGTTATATTCAACAACTTTATTCTTCTTTAAAACCTTTTTATCTTTATCCATACTTTTAAATATTATTTTCGTCATAATTGCGTATTTCTTGCTTAGCTTCTTGTCTTTTCTTTTTATTCAATAAACGTCTTTCATATTTAGTCCAATAACTTTTATTATAGACTGTTCTAGTATTCTTGTACATATAAGCCCATGTGGAGTTTTGTTTTAAATCCTTCCAAGATTCGGCATCTTTCCAATGATGCTTATTTATCTTATAATATTTCTTTTCATGATCAGGTAATTCCTCTTCATTATCACATGGAATTCTTTTATCACCTAATCTATAAAATGTCTTAATTCTTTTATACCAATACTTAAGTTTTAGTTTTCTTCTTAAAGCTCTATTCATAAATTTTATCTGAATTATTTTTTAGTATAATATAAAGAACATTATCATTATCATACCAATATCTGGTCCATTTTGATTTATCCTTTATATTATCTTGAATATATTTCTTTGCTTCCTCATCATTATAAAGAAATTCCTTATCCTTCTCTTCTACTTTTACTTGTCCTTTTTTATTCAAAGTTTTAATATATCCTTTCAAATCTTCATCTGTAAATTTCTTTGGTCTACCCTTTGGGCGTCTCATTCTAGGTTGCCTAAACAAAGTCTCATCTACATATTCATATTTATATTCATGTTTACACTTAGTAATTTTATCTGCTTGATCTGAAAATTCATATAATTCTTTAATACGTGCTTTTACTTCTTCTTCATTCTTATATACTTTATCAAATTTAAAGAACTTAGTAAATTCTTTACCATTCTTAGTCCAATGTTCGTATCTACAAAAAATTGCGTAAACCATTATTTTTTTATTTAATTTATTATCTACAAATATAAAATAGAAACATTCTGTAAAAATTCAATTTTTATTTTTATATAAGTTAATTTATATATTATTTTAATGGCAAGAACAATTGGTACAAAAAAAGCTAAAGATCGTAAAGAAGAACCTGGTATTAATACTGCTGGTCAACTGGATTATTCTGAACTTATTAAAACAAGTTTAGAAAATTTTTCTGTTACCCAGGCTATGCAAATGGCTGCATTTTTTACAGGTAAAGGTACAGAAGTAAAGACAGCTAAACAAGCACAAAATAAAGCTAGCCAAGCACAACCATCTGTATTAGGTAAAACAAATTCTATTTATCAAACATTACAATCTTTACGTAATAGTATAAAAACATCATTAAGTATAAATGATAAAGGTATAGGGGGAAAAATTAAATTAATCTCTAATAAAACAGAATCAATAGAAGATTTATTTAATATCTTAAATAATAAAATTTTAATAAATCTAAATAATGAATTAATTAATCTTAATAATAAAATTGATGATGTACTTATAAAAAATACTAATAAAGATAATAATTTAAAAGATATTAAATTTCCTGAAGATATTGCCATAAATAATTTATCGGAAATAAAAATACCAGAATTTCCTAAATCAATTGATATAAACAATTTATCAGAAATAAAAATACCAGAATTTCCTGAAGATATTGCTATAAGTAATTTATCAGAAATAAAAATACCAGAATTTCCAGAATTTCCTGAATCAATTGCTATAAACAATTTATCAGATATAATACAACAGTTAGATAATAAAAATTTGGATAATATACTTAAATGTATATCTGAATTACCAAAACCAGAAATAAAAATACCAGAATTTCCAAAAGATATTGCTATAAGTAATTTATCAGAAATAAAAATACCAGAATCAATTGCTATAAACAATTTATCAGATATAATGCAGCAGTTAGATGATAAAAATTTGGACAATATACTTAAACGTATATCTGAATTACAAAATTATAATGAAAATTTATCAGAAAAGTTAACAATATCTTTAGAATCTGGGGATCGTATTCATAAAAGTTTTGAAGATACCGCAAAAAAGAATCAAGAAAATATTCAAAAAATAATAGATTCTTATACAGAACAAATTAATACATATAAAGATTATAATAAAGAAGAATTACAAAATCTAATTAATACATTTATCACCCATAGTAATCAAAATATAGAAAATATTAAGGAAGAAATTCATAAAGATAAATCCGATATTGTAAGAGGAAAACTTTTGTTAACTATTGGTGGTATTGATAATCTAACAATAGATACATTAATTAAATTCTCTGATTTGAACTTAGATAAATTAGATCAAAATGCTCAAAGTCTTATTATATTTTTTAAATCATTAAAGACATTAGAAAAATTCAATATAAAAAAATCATTAAATGTTGTATCTGATTTAGATCAATTATTATTTTCTATTACTACAAGTTTAGGAATTTTAAAATTTACTAGTATTGATGAAAGTATAATTGATAAAATACAATCATTAAATACCATATTAAATAGTTTTGATAGTCTATTTATAACATTAAAAACTTTATCAGATAAAAAAGTAGATGCTAAAAATGTGCTTAATGGCATTATTGGTATTAATGGAATACTAATGACATTAACAATTAGTGCTCCAATGTTTTTAATGGTTAATGAAATGTATGGTAAGCATAAAATAGGAAAATGGAGTATCGGTATAATAAATTTAAATGATACTACAAAAATATTTAAATCATTTGGAGAGTTATTTAAAGAATTAGATAATATTAAAACATCAAATAACATAAAACAATTAGTTGGATCATTTGGATCATTGTTCATAATGTTAGAATCAATAATGATTTTAACACCATTATTAGGATCAATTAATTTAATGTATAATTCAGAAGTTAAAAATGGAGATAAATTCGGAATTAACCTTCAAAAAACATCAGAAATATTAATAGATTTTAATAGTTTAATATTTGATGTTATTAATAATATGTCATCAATAAATAATGGTCTTAAAATACTAAAATCATTTATGGTATTTCCTTTAATTGCTGGTGGATTGAAAACATCATTATTAACAATTTCAACATTAAAATTAGGTGATTTGGATAATAAAAAATTATTTATGACATCAGTTGCATTAAAAAACATATCTATTGTTTTTGACATCATTAATAAGATGAAAACTTTAGATAAAGATGCTAAGAAAAAAATTGATGATGTTGCAAGATTATTTGGAGATCCTAAAACAAATAAAAAAGGCCAATATAATAAATATATTAATACATCATTAGTTAAAATTTTAGAAAATATCAGTAAGACGGAAATCCCAGAAAATACATCATTAACAGGAATATCTAATTTTATTACCGATATTAAAACAATTATTGATAGCTTAAATTCTATTAATATATCTAAAAATACTGATGAAATTGGAGAAAATCTAGATAATTATATTAAATTAATAGAAGAAAGTTATAAGAAGTTCCAAGAAAAATTTGACCAAATAATAGCTACTGGTGATACAGCTGAAAAGATAAAGGCGGCTAATGAAAAGATAGCTAATGCAATGGAAAGCATTGATGAAACTATCGTAAAGACATCAGCTAATGAAAAAGATATTAAGAAGTCTGTTATTGCTATGGAAGGAATTACAGAATTCATGATTAGTGCCGCATTAGTTATGTCCATTGGTGCTCTTATTGTTATGTGGGGTGGTGGTAAATTTGTTAAAGCAGCATTAGAATTTGGAATCGTTTTATCTATTTTTGAAGGATTAGTTTTATTACCTGCTTTAATGTTTTATCAACAACAAGAAAGTGCCATGAAAGGTATTGAAGGTTTTAATTCTTTCATTATTACCTGTACAATTACCATGGGTATTGGTGCATTATTTATGGCTCTTGGTGGAGGTAAATTTGTAAAGAGATCTTTAGAATTTGGAGTTTTATTATTTATGTTTGAAACATTAACAGTTATGCCAATGTTAATGTTTTTAGATCATAAAACTGATATATTTAATTCAATGGCCGACTTTTCAAAATTCGTTATTATTGCGACAATAGTAATGAGTGTTGGGTCATTGTTTGTTTCTTTAGGTGGAGGTAAATTCGTTAGAAATGCGTTGAAATTTGGTGTTGCATTAGCTGAATTTGAATTTATGGTTGTTGCACCATTCTTATTATTTAGACTTATTGGTGATAAAGCATCTGAAGGAGTAAAAGAATTTACATCATTATTAATTACAACTACAATATTGTTCTTAATAGGTTCTGGTATTATGGCATTATCTGGTGGTAAGATGGTAAAATATTCAATGATGTTTGCAGAAACATTAATGAAATTTGAAGCTATGATTATTGCTCCGTTCTTAATATTTAATTTTTTAAAGAAATCAGTATTTGATGGATTAAAAGCATTTACATCAGTTCTAATAGTTTGTACAACTACATTATTAATTGGTGCTATGTTTATGAATATGAAAGGTGGGGTTTATCAACTATCAGCAATGGAATTTGCTTGGTTATTGTTAAAATTTGAAGCTATGATTATTGCACCATTCTTGTTATTCAATATTATACAAAAACAAGTATTTAAAGGTTTAAGAGATTTTGCCGTAGTTGTATTTGTAGCAACCACAACATTATTAATTGGTGCATTATTTATGTCAATGAATAATGGAATGAATGGTTGGTATGCTATAGAATTTGCTGGTGTATTATTAATATTTGAAACAGCATTATTAGCACCAATTATGGGATTTGGTAAATTAGGTGGTAAACCTTTAAAAAATGCTAGAGAATTTGGATTATTTGTTGCATTATGTTCATTCTCATTAATTATTGGGGCTGCATTTATCAATCAATATGGGGCCGAACCTGCGGTAAAATTTGCTGTATTATTAGGAACATTTATTGGTGGAATGTCTTGGGTAGTAATGTGGCTTTCTGAAAAATTTAAAGATCGTAAAACAATTAAAAAGGCACAAGAATTTGGTATATTTGTTTTATTATGTAGTACAGCATTAATAATAGGTGCTACATTTGTAAATAAATATGGCGTTGGTCCTGTTTTAGCATTTGGAACAGTACTTGTTACCTTTGTTGGATTAATGAGTGCTGTAGTATTTGGTTTAAATAAAATGTTTGAATCCACGGGTGGTGTTGAAAAACCAATAGCATTAATGGTAGCAATGGGAACATTCTTAATGCTTGCTACAGGATCATTAGCATTAGGTGCCTGGGTAGTTGATACATATGGATGGAAAGCATTAGCATTTGTCCCATTACTCATGACATTTGTTGTTGGTGTTGGTGCTATATTTGCATTAATTGGATTACCACCATTCTTTGCATTAATCGGATTAGGAGCAATTGCCGCTACTGCTATGGGTGTTGCATTATTAGCATTAACTGGTTCAATAATGGTTGTCAACTTATTGTTTGAATTAGATCCAGGTGGTAAAAAAACAAGAAAGAATATTGAAACATTAAATAATGATGTATTGGCAGGTGGAGTAATATGGACATTTACTTTATTAGGATTGTTATCTCCATTAATTATTCCTGGTGGATTAGCCGCTATTGCTATGGGTGTAGCTATGATGGCACTTGGTGGATCTTTATTAATTATCAATACATGTGTTGATAAAGTTAAAGATACAATTTTAGGAAATATTGGAACATTATCTTTAACAATTGGAGCTATTGGACTATTAGGTCTTGAATTACTTGCAATGACAGTTCCATTAGCATTAGGTTTGCCTGGATTAGCATTATTAAATGTATTCTCATTAGGTTTAACCACATCTATATTAATGATGTATGGCTCTATAAAAGCTATGCAATCAGTTGGTGGTGATTTAACACAACAAATTGATTTAATAACTAAAAACTTACAAGCATTTATAGATATACCTAATAAAATATCTTTAGGTGGTAAAAATAGTATACCATTTTTAGGAGCTGTTTGGAATGGTGGTAAATTATTTGCACTTAATCTTATGATGAGTGATATCGCTGGTATTGTTAAAAATGCAGCCTATGCAATTAGAGAAATCCAATCATTAAAATTTAATGAAAATTTTGATCAAATTCAAAAAAAGATATTTGAAATATTAACAACAATGCCTCAATCATTTTTAGATGTATATGATGGTAAAGATGGAGGTAAAGGATTAAAAGATATAGGTCAATATAAACTTGATAGAGTAATAACATTTAGTGAGAATATTGGTAAAGTAATTGCAAGTGTTGCTGAAGGAGTTGGTAATATGGCTAAATTACAAATTCCTATTGGATGGGACAAAAATGGTAACCCAATTAGTTTTAGAAGATTAAATGATAAAGATTTTACTTTAGCTGGAGATAATGTTGCAAAAATATTGACAACAATGGCTGCTGCTCTTGGACATTTATGGAATAATGAAGTTAAAGTTAAAATTGGTGATTTTGATTATACATTAAATGGGGGATTGCAAGAATTATTAGAAGATAAGGATAGTTCATTCTTTAATATGATTTCATTTAGTAAACAAATTGGTGAAGTCATATCTGGTGTAGCTGAAGGTGTTGCATCAATGGCTAAATTGAAAATACCAACAAGTTGGGATATGAATGGTAAACCAACTGGATATAAATCATTAAAAGATAAAGACTTTATTGATGCCTCATTTAATACCCAATTGATTCTATCAACTATAATTACCTCAATGGCTGGATTATATGAAAGTCATAGAAATGATCCAGGCGGAAATATATTTGATATGGAAGACAATTGGTTTACTGAAGATAGCCCATCTCCAATTATGAAAGTTATCGAAACATCATTTAAGATTAGTGAATTGCTTGGTAATTTGGGTGGAGGAATCAAATCAATTGCAACATTACAAATACCAACAAAATGGGATAGTAATGGAAAACCTATTTGGTATGAAAAATTAAATATAACTGATTTCACCAATGCCGGACAAGCTGTTGGCCAAATTGTTACTTGTTTAATTGATGCATTAAATAAAGAAAGTTATATTAATAATGCCGATGATATTAAAAAGGTTTTAGACTCTGTTATGCCAGTTTCTGAATTAATATCAGATATGGCTGATGGAATTATTAAATTATCTTCAGGATTAGTAGCTGATGAATGGAATGATCCTAAAAATCCAGGAAAAGCAACTCATTATAAGAGATTAGAAAAAGCAGATTATGTAAGATCTGGTCAAGCAATTGCCAGAATTGTTACATGTATCACAAATGCATTAATTAAAGCATATAATGGTGAAGAAGGTAAAAATAATGGTTTAAAAAGTATATTAGAATCTGATTCATTTAAAGAAATAGTAGAATCAGTTGCTAGTACTGGTGATTTAATATCAAATATTGCTGATTCTATTATAAAAATTGGTTCTGCACAAATCCCAATATATAAAAATGGTAAGATAGATCATTATGATCCAATAAATATACCAGAAGCAAAAAACAATTTAAGGGATATTGTTAGAGAAATAATGTTAGCAACTGTTAATTCTATTATTGATGTATATAATGGAATAGATGGTAAAGATGGTCTTAAACTATTACTTAATGATGAAAATAGTCCATTCTTACAAGCAACTAAAGGAATTAATGAAATAATGCAATCAGTTTCAACTATAACTGATAGTATTATTAAATTAGGTTCTGCCCAAATCCCAGTGTATATAAATGGTAAATTAGATCATTATAAAGCAATAAGTGTTAAAGATACAGTTACAAATATCAAGGAAATATTTGAAGGAGAAAATGGAAATGGTTTATTAACTATATTATGTTCTTCAATTAAAGATATTGCTAATCAATATTTTAATCCTAATGATGAAAACAAGAATATTTCTGGAGCCGTATCATCTGTCTACAATGGAATACACCAAATAACTGAAATTATTAAAGATACATCAGATATAGTTACTAATATTGGTAATATGAAATTCCCAACTGGATTTGATAATGATGGTAAACCAACTGGGTATGATACTGTTGATAAAACAGTTATGGAAAAGGCAAAAAATAATATTGTTGAAGTAATGACATCAATATTATCTATATTTGATATTAACTCTACAGATTCTACAGATCCTAAAAAACCTAATCTAAACCGTTATTTAACAGGAGATATTATATCTGATGATAATAAAAATAAAATTATAAAGAATTTAAATAATACTAAAGATATTATTAGTTCATTATTTGTTATTATTAAAGATTTTAATACATATGGAGCTGAATTTACAAAGATTTTAAAATATAAAGGTTCTGGTATTAAAGCAGATAAAAATATTTCATTACCTATATTAAATGATGCTTATATAATTATTAATGCATTTGATGAATTTAATTCTGCATTTACAAAAGATATTGGTGAAAATCAAAATCTATCAAAAATAGCCGGTAGTATTGAATCTATTGGTTCGAATATTACAAGAATAATTACTAAGGTATCTGAAATTTCTAAAGTTATTGTTGAAAATAAATTATCAGAAATTAGTAAAAATTTTGATGGAAATTCATTAGCAACATCATTATCAACTATTATAAATGGATTTAACGTTATTTATAAAACAATAACTAGTCCGGCAAAAAGTGATAATGGAAAATATGTACTTATTGGTAGTCTAGATCAAAATACTATTAATCAAGTAGGTTTAAATATTAGTACTATTTCATCATTAGCAAACACTTTAATCGATAATTATATTAAGAATTCAGAAAAAATTGAAAATATAAATATAATTACTGGTTATGATAAGAAATTAGAAGGTATTAAAGATTTTTATGTAAAAGTAATTAGTGTTATCCAAGGTATTAATGATGAATTATTGAATAATATAAAAATACAAGTTAAAGAAGGAGATAATACTAATCAAATGATGCGTTCTATTTCAGATTTTATCTCAAGTGGTATTAACCCATTTGATTCTGAAATGTTTGATAAATTTGATCATCTAAATACTTCAATTAATGATATATATGAAACAATTGCTAGACAAGAAGATCATTCTAAATCATTTAATAAGAATACAAATGCATTACAAACTTATATAAAAGCTATCAATGGTGTTGACCTCAAGAAAGTTAGTTCATTATCAACACTTGTGGATGGATTAAATAAATTAGCTGGTCAACTTGGTAATTTAGATAGATTAACAGATACTATAGCTAATAATTTAGCAGAAGTATTAAAAGATCTTGTTGATTCACTTGATGAAGCTAAGAAAACTATTACAAGTGCACATGAATTACAAGAATTCAGAGCTAAACAAATAGATAAAGCAATTACAAATGTTAAGTCACTTATGAAAGCTCCATTAAATGTAAATATCCAATCTGCTAATCAAATGTCTAATAATGGTGGAATATCTACTACAAATGATGAAGATAAAGATAAAAACACAACTACTGTAAATGTGTATGGTGGTGATAGTGGAGGCAAGACACCTAGTGCAACAACCTCACAAAATACTGGTAAGGGATCCCGTAAAACCGTAAAATAATTAATTTATATTATGAAGAATTTCAATATATATTATGGCTACAATAAGATTAATTCAAGACCTTTAAATGAAGATGATGTTAATAATATTATGAATCAAAAGTATATTTATAAGACTATTGATAATCAAAATATTAAAATCAAAACTTCTGATGTAAAAATAATAAAATGTACAATTATTTAATATGTTTACACTAAATGCAAGACAAGACTTATTTAGATTAACTCTCCCGGATGATTTTATTGCTAAGGAGATTAATGAGAAATACTCAAAAATTATTAATGATAATAAGAGTTTTATTAGAAGACCAATAGATTTTCTTAATGAAACTATTCAATCCGTTCAAGTATTAGGGTTTATAGAAGGTACAGTTCAACAACAACAATCCGGACAAGGGAATCCTATAATAAACTATAATAGACAATTGGAAAATAATTTTATGCATACTTCAACTGACTATAATTATCGTTCAGAGAAAAACCCATTAGCATTAATTGATAAGACATTGAATATATTCTTTAGACATACATTAGGTTTTTTGAATTATTTCTTGATGTTTGAAAATTTCTTCTATCTCTATAGTCGTGATAGGAAATATAATGAAATGCCTGATCAAATACCAATTGATATAATAAATAATCGTGGAGAAATCTATTCAAGAATTATAATCATGGATCCAGTAATTAATGGTATTGATATGCTTGACTTGAACTATAATGCACCTAATGAAACTATGTCAACATTCAAAGTAGAATTCAAATATAGCAATATAGATTATCAATTTATAAATCTAGATAATGAAGAAGGAGAAGCTTAAGCTTCTCCTTTATTCATCATAAATTTC
>Ga0326511_10000069_pt1 | contig 74316 bp, 130 predicted proteins | sample 0_2496_0518_D_FD_203701 | JGI IMG/M metagenome (GOLD analysis project Ga0326511, IMG submission 203701) | Bovine rumen microbial communities from UC Davis, California, United States - 0_2496_0518 | ecosystem: Host-associated > Mammals > Digestive system > Stomach > Rumen | place: USA...
GAGCAATGGTGGATGTGCACCAGAAAGGAGAACCGATGATTAACAAAGTTACAGTAAGATGGTGGGATGGATATTTAGAAACATTTGAAGCTACAGAGGTGAGATTTGGCTGCGACCTGCTTTGGATGCGTCTTGCGAACGGCAAAAACAGACATATTCCCTTGAGAATGGTGCGCTGGTTTGGCATGAGCGAAGAATCGCATGAGCCGGAAAGGAGAACCGATGAGACCGATTGATGCAGATGCGGCACTTAAAGCACTCCGCAAATGCCAGACATATCTTTATGACGCACGAGACCCAGAGCTAAAGATTGAGTTAAGCAGTGCGGAGGCGGCTATCAACAATCTGCCGACCATTCAGCCCGAGAAGACACAACTTTCTCAGGAAGGCACAACAAAAGACGCAATTAGTAGACAGGCGGCGATTGATGAATGTAACAAGCGAGGTGCGGAGCATATAGGCTATGCTATTGCTCACTTGCCGACCGTACAGCCCGAACCGGCAATTCCGCTGTCGTGGATTGAGAAATATATCGAGTGGCTAAAAAGTCTCGATAATGAATTTGCAAATCTGGCGGCGGCACATATTTCTGTTATGGTGAAGAAATGGAGGGATGAGCAGGATGAGACCAATTGACGCTGATGCACTGATAGAATTTTGCGCAGAACGGTGGATACCATTAAATATTGATGCAGTTAACATGCAACCGCCAGTACAGCCAGAACCGACGTGGATTCCGGTGAGTGAGAGATTACCAGAAGATATGCAGTATGTATTATTAACTGTACGGAGATTAAATAATGCATACAATCACGAGCCTTTCATATCTGTTGGATATATAGGATGGAATCAGCACCATTGGTGGTGTGCGCATGATGGAGATTGTGAAATTAGCAACGTAGAAGTCCTCGCATGGATGCCACTTCCAAAAATTTATAATCCAAACAACGAATAAAGGAGAATAAAATTACTAATGACGGTAAAAGATTTGATTATTGAGTTATTAGGTACAGACTTGAATAAAGAAGTTTCTGTTGAATATCCAACTTCTGATGGCAAGATTGTTGGCAACTATTCAAGGTATGAAGTAGGAGATAATCTTAGATTGGTAGAATGTGATTATGGTGTGATTATTGAGGTAGAATAAAATGATAATGTATATTATAGGTGTTATAGTCGGATTTATACTTGGTTATTTTTTAGGGTCTGATAATCATGGTAATAAATAATGTACAGTTTAATGTGGAATTAATTGATATACTACAGGAACTTATTTCTCAGTTACGTGCAAATGATATTCAGTTAATTCAGAAATATAAAGATGGACCAACACACATTCAAGTATGTTGCCCATATCATAATAATGGACAAGAACGTAGACCATCAGCAGGAATAAGAAAAGACGATGGAGTGTTTCATTGCTTTGCTTGTGGAGAAATACATTCTTTACAAGAAGTAATATCATATTGTTTTGGACGTACTGATGATATTGTAGGAAAGTTTGGTTGGCAGTGGTTATTAAAGAATTTTGCAACAGTACAGGTAGAGGAACGAAAAGATGTCGAACTTGATTTTAAGCGGAGTAGTGTTCGTATTGGGAATGAATGTGGTAATGTTAAACAATATCCACAGCAGTTTAAATCAGATAAACATATCACTGGGAATTTTAATGGATATGTTACAGAAGAAGAATTAGATAAATATAGATATATACATCCTTATATGTATCAGAGAGGATTAACAGATGAAGTTATTGAACTTTTTGATATTGGTTATGATTCTGCCACTAAAAGCATTACTTTTCCTGTTAAAGATGTTAATGGTAACTGTCTTTTTGTTGCTCGTAGGTCCGTTATAAGTAAGTTCTTTAACTATCCTGAAGGCGTAGAGAAACCACTTTATGGATTGTATGAAATAATGAAATTTTATAATGAAAGATACCTTATATCGGAAGTAATTGTATGCGAATCTATGTTAGATGCTTTGTCGTTTTGGACAATAGGAAAGTTTGCTTGCGCTCTTAATGGATTAGGTAATGAATTACAATTTAAACAGTTGAGAGAATTGCCGTGCAGAAAAATAATACTTGCTACTGATATGGACGAAAGGGGGTTAGCGGCGAGAAAAAGAATACGACATAATATACAGAATAGAAAGATAATAACAGAGTATTTCTTCCCAAAAGGAAGAAAAGACGCAAATGAGTGTACTAAAGAAGAATTATTAAATTTAGAGGAGGTGTTTTAATGGTTCCAAAAGAAACAAAAAACTTACAGTGGCGTGATGCGTGGTTTCATATGCTCAATGGTGCAAGAATTAAACGTCCTTCGTGGGAAGGATATTGGGCGTGGGAAAATGCAACTATTATGATGCATTGTCGTGATGGTAGTGTGCAGAATATTCTTGACACTGAAAATCCTGCATATACGTTTACTAACGTAGCCGCAAAAGATTGGATGGTAGTAGAATAAGTTTACATTTTCTAAAACTCGTTGTTGACTTCTATTATAATATGTAGTACAATTAAACAGTAGCGATACACACTATAGAACTTATAGAAAGGATAAGAACTATGCGAAAGACAAGAAATTTAACTGTTGAAATCGACGGCACAAAACTCAGGAACATTTTTACGGCTCGTGGACTTAATCTTTGTGATGTGTCAAGAGACTGTGGGTATGAGGGTTCATATTTTAGTCATGTTTGTCGGGATAACAAGATAACTAAACCGGCTAGTGTTCTTTTGCAAGATAGGTATAAAATTTATCTTGGCGATTATGAAATAACTAAGCCCGAAATTGTTAGTGCAGAGTTGTTGCCGGTAGAGTTTGCACGTAGTGCAGAAGTAGAGTTTACAATATCGGAAGATACAGCAAAGAAATTACACCAGATTATTTATTCAGCAGTTTATGAAGCTATGAAACTGGCGCTGAATGGATAAATATAAAAAGAAAGGAAAATAAACTATGGCAAGATTTAACACAGAAACAGCAGACAAATATGGTGGACAAGGTGGAGCAGGGTATTTTTCACTCAAGAATGATAAGGACGTTGCTAGAGTACGTTTTATGTACAACGGCATTGATGATGTAGAAGGATATGCTGTGCATCAGGTAGAGATTGACGGCAAGAAGCGTTATGTAAATTGTCTCAGAGAGTACAATGAGCCTAAAGATAAATGCCCGTTCTGCCGCGAAGGCATGTTTACTACAGCGAAGTTATTCGTTCCTCTTTACAATGTCGATGAAGATAAGGTACAAGTTTGGGAAAGAGGAAAGAAATTTGTTGCCAAAATTTCTTCTATCTGTGCCCGTTATCCGAATGTAGTATCTCATGTGTTTGAAATTGAGAGAAATGGCAAGAAGGGTGAGCAGACAACTACCTATGAAATTTATGAGGTAGACAAAGACGAAACTACACTCGAAGATTTACCCGAAGCGGCTGACCCGCTTGGCACAATCGTACTTGACAAGTCAGCAGATGATATGGATTTCTTCCTTGATAACGGATATTTCCCGCCTGATGGAGATGAAGTTCCTGTAAGACGTCGGTCTAGTAGAAGTGAAGAATCTTCTGGAGAAATACGAAGCACAAGACGTACTCCGGCAAATCGTAGAGAGGCTTTTTAATCAATTAAGAAAGGAGAACTATATGAACGAGGAAAAGAAAACATATGCGCCTGGCACAGTGACTATTAGTTCTGAGGAATATCGTGACATTCTCACAGAGGCGTTTGACGCAAAAAAGGATATGGATAAGTGGTACAGTCAATATTGGGAAGAGTATCATAAAAAGCGTAATCTTGAAGAAGAAAATGCGAAACTCAAAGAACAGGTTGCTATGTTAGAGAAAGAACTTGCCGAAATGAAAAAGAAATCTGGAACAATTTCGCCAGAAGAAATTGTAGCTATGATGACTGCTACAATTAAGAATTAAGAGGCGGTAATATGGCATTATTTAGTGTTCCTAAGAGAGCGGGTAAAGCACAAGATAAAGCCATTGCTAAATCAACTAAAAAGTCTGCTAGTAAGTCCACTACTGTAAAAGGTGGTGGACTGCTAGGACAGATAAATCAAATAAAAGCAATGGTAGAAAAACATCTCGGCAAGTTTAAGAATGATTATGAGATAATCACAACCGTTGATGATTTGAACAAGTATTTTTGTGCTTGTTATGAAAACGGTGTTATTAGTATTGACACCGAAACAACGGGTCTTGACCCGATTGTAGATAAGATTGTAGGACTTTGTATTTATACACCAAATCAGAAACCGGCATATGTGCCAATTAATCATGTGTCATATGTTACAGGTGTGAGAGTTGATAATCAGCTTACAGAAGGACAGGTTGCCGGACAGTTAAAGTGGTTAATAGCAAGAAGTGACTTAGATATAATAATGTTTAATGCCAAATTTGATATGCGAGTAATAAGAAATCAGCTTGGCGTAAAGAACATTTATTGTACGTGGGATTGTTACCTTGCGGCGAAGTTAATGAATGAAAATGAGGAAAGTCACGGACTTAAAGCACTTCACCAGAAATATGTGCTTGACGGTAAAGAGGATGAATTTAAGTTCGATGCGCTTTTCAAAGGTTTATCAGCAGACAAGATTCCTATTAATACATTCTATCTTTATGCGGCACATGATGCAGTTATTACGTATGAATTGTATGAATACCAGAGACAGTATCTATATTATGATGAAACAAAACCGCATGAAGACAGAAATGGGATGAATGGTGTATCTTGGGTGTTCTTCAATATTGAAATGCCGTGTATAAAAGTAGTTTGTGATATGGAAGATAACGGGGTGAAATTTGATTTTGAATATCAGCAAAAGTTATCGGAGAAATATAATAAACTGCTAGAAGAAAAGACGAAAGAATTTTATAGGTGTTGTTCTGTATACGATTCAGAAATTGAAGAATATAAACGGAAGAATGTAAATAATAAACTAGATACTCCTATTAATATGGGAAGTCCTACACAGATTGCAATTCTTCTTTATGACATTTTACAAATTGAGCCGCCCGACCCAAAAAGTCCTAGAGGTACTGGTGAAGCAATTCTGCAAAAGATTGATAATCCTATTGCAAAAGCTATATTGGATTATCGAGAGTTGTCGAAACTTATTGGCACATATATTGATAAATTACCAGATTGTGTAAATCTGAAAGATGGTAGAATACACTGTAGTTTTAATCAGTATGGTGCAAAGACTGGTAGATTCAGCAGTTCAGACCCAAATCTTCAAAATATTCCTAGTCATAATAAAGATATTCGAAAGATGTTTGTGGCATCAGATGGTTATGTTTTAATGTCTAGTGACTACTCACAGCAAGAACCGAAGGTTATGACGCAGATGTGTGGTGACCCGAAGATGATTAAAGCATATCAAGAAGGGAAAGATTTATATGCAGAAATCGCCGCATTGTCATTTAATACAACTTATGAAAATTGTCTTGAATTTAGACCCGACGGCACAACTAATCCGGATGGAAAGAATCGTAGAAGTCAAGCCAAGAGCATCTTGCTTGGAGTGCTCTATGGTAGAGGAGTGCCGTCTATTGCAGAACAGCTTGGAACGACAACAAAGAAAGCACAGGCAATAAAAGATTCTGTATTCAAAGGATTTCCTGCAATTCCGCAGTTTGAAGAAGATAGTTTAGATATGGCATATGAAAAAGGATATGTTACTACCCTGTGGGGAAGAAAACGCAGATTGCCCGATTTACAACTTCCTGAATACGAGTTCAAATGGAAAGACGGAGCAAAACCAGACGATGACCTACTTGATTTTAATGAAGAAGTGTTCGGAGAAGTGGAAGACCAGACCGTGCCAGATGAACTTGTACAAAAGTATACACGAAGATTGAGACAAGCATATTTCGGTCAGAAAAGAAAAATCTTTGAAGATGCTAACAAAGAAGGAATATGGGTTGTCGATAATGGAGCAAAAATAGCAGATGCACAAAGACAATGTGTAAATGCTAGAATCCAAGGCTCAGCGGCAGATATGAGTAAGTTGGCAATGATTTTAGTTGGCAATGATGAAAGACTAAAAGAATTAGGATTCAGACTTCTTATACCTGTACACGATGAATTAATAGCAGAGTGTCCAGAAGAAAATGTAAAGGAATGTTCTGAAAGATTTGCAATGCTTATGTCAAAAGCGGCAGAAAGTGGATTAAGTATTCCTATTAAGTGCGATGTTGAAATAACCAAAGCGTGGTACGGAGAAAGCGTGAAAATATGATTTATTTAATTGTTGGTCCAAGCTGTGCAGGTAAAACTCAATTTGTAACTAATTCTTTTATAAAGGATTCTAGTTTAGTTTGCAGTAAGGCTGAGTATATAAAAGTTACAGAAGCCGATAATTATTATCTAATAGGCGACTGGACATTGAAAACTAAAGTACGTGGCACCGATAAAATACCTAGACATCAGTATAAACTTATTGTGCCGCAAATAGAGGCGTTGTTAAATAGGCCAAACCAGAAAGACATTGTTGCAGAAGGTGTAAACCTGTGTTGGAAATTTGTTTTTGACGACCTAATCAAATACAGTGCAGATATTAAACTGATATATTTACAGTGTTCTCTTGCAAAATCAATACAGCGTAATAAAGAATTAAGCGGTACTCAACGAGAGAGCAATATTAAATCAACGTGGACAAGAACTGATAATATAGTTAATAAGTATTATGGGTATTTTGATACGTATACGTGTCGAACAGATGGAGATATTGATTTTAGTAGTTTTGGACTTGATACCGCCACTTTGTATAAATACTCTGCGCCACAAAAACCATTAATATAATTGGAGAGAGACATTTATTATGGATAGTAAGAAGCGTTTATTTTCGATAAAGGCAAATCCAGTTGAAGAATTGAGGAGTAGCGTATATACAAATAAAATAACTATACCTCAATATTTACCATCGCCAGTGTGTCCTAAATTGTATGAATTAGTTGACACTACGGTCTATACTAGATTGATTAGGGATATTAATCAATCGGATGTGCCAGTTGATGTAAAAGAATTTTTGAAAGTGTGTGCAACTAGACATATTGTATTTAATTATTCGAAAATAGCCGACTATTATGCACACTCTGATAAGGAGATTCAAAAGTTGATGGAAGAATCTGCGTTGGTTATAATTGATGTTGATGATGCTATTGCGAATGGATATGTTAAGTTGAGCAAGAATATTGAAACTATAATGAAAAAATCAGGAGTTGTTGCAAGTGAGGAATGATTTTGCAATTTTCATTTTAACACACGGAAGACCGAATAAAGTAGTTACATTGGACACTTTAGTAAAGAGTGGTAATACAAATAAAGTTTATCTGGTCGTGGACAACGAAGACAGTTTATTAGATAGTTATTATGCAAATTTTGGTAAATCTAATGTCATTGTATTCGATAAAAAGAAAAAAAGTACAGAATTTGATACAATGGATTTATCAGACGATAGGCGTGCGATAGTTTATGCTAGGAATGCGTGTTTCGACATAGCTGAAAAATTAGGCATTCGATACTTTTTAGAGTTGGATGATGATTATACTGTGTTTCGAAGTCGTGTTTGGGATGGAAAAAAATTGGCAACTTGGTATTTGCGAGACTTTGATGCAGTTGTGGATGAAATGCTAGAATTTTTAGATACGTCTGGTGCTATAACTGTTGCGTTTTCTCAAACTGGAGATTTTATAGGCGGAGTTGGTTCAAAGGTTTATAAAGAACGATTGACCCGTAAAGCTATGAATAGTTTTTTTTGCGACACAACAAAGCGGTTTGATTTTATAGGCAGAATAAACGAAGATGTAAATACCTATGTGTTACTTGGAAGTAGAGGAAAATTGTTGTTTACGATAGCCGATATGAGTTTAAATCAACTTACAACTCAACATTGGTCAGGCGGAATGAGTGAATTATACTTAGATAGTGGTACGTATGTAAAGTCGTTTTACAGTGTTATAGCTAATCCTTCATCAATTAAAATTTATGAAATGGGTGACACTCATAAACGAATCCATCATAACATAAATTGGGAACATGCGGTGCCAAAAATTGTAAGCAGTCGATTTAGAAAGGAGTAAATAATGAGTGAAAGAGTATCAACACAAATTCATACAAGAGAATTAGATAGGGCAGTAGCACACAATAATATGAAAAGAGCTGGTAGACGGCATGTAAATAAGCACGACCATTATGGGCCTGCTTATATGAGAACAAGAACAAAAAGTTATTTTGCAGAACATTGGAGAGATAATACCGAAGGTATCTCAATTATAGATTTAAGGAGGAAATAATGGCAAAGAAAAAGCACAAGAAACAGAAAATAAGAATCTTTTTTAGGGACGGTAAGAAATATATTATTCCGCAGAAGTTTTGGGATGATTATGATTTTATTGCCAAAGATAGCGGAATTTATCTTATTATTATCAAAAATGAGCAGTGGATTGCAGGATACAATATGAAAGATGTTACAGCATGGACAGTGGGGTAAACTATGATAGGAAAGATTACGATATTTTTTGGAGCTGTCTTATTAGTGTGGGGCATTAGCATGAAAATATGGTACAGCGAGCATCCTAAAGAAGCAGTAGAGGCGTATCTAACAAAGAAGTTTCCTAAGTGGTTTATGGCTTGGATTTACTGTATTATGCTCGAAGTTGTTTTAGCATTGGCGTCAATATTTTGGTTTCTATTTTTAAAATAAGGAGAAAGAAGTTATGAAAATTACAGTATCAACTCAGAAACTTAAAGAAATGGTAGCACGTTCAATCAAAGGAGTAGGCAATAATAAACTTATTCCTATTACAAGTCTGATGTGTATTGAAGTAGATAATGGCGTACTATCACTCATTACTACGGATGCGACAAACTATCTTTATATTGTCGGTGATAAGGCTTCAATGGAAGATTTTTATGCAGTAGTTGATGCCAATACATTTTCTAAACTTGTGTCAAGAATGACCTGCGAAAACGTGACACTTGAGGTAAAGAATAATATCCTGCATGTGAAAGGTAACGGTAATTATAAGATTGAACTTCCGCTCGATGAAAACGGCGAAGCAATCAAATACCCAGTACCATATAAGAATTTAAGACGGTCTGCTCCAGTTGAAGGAACTATAAACAGAACCACAATCCAGGTAATTCTTGACACAATTAAACCAGCACTCGCAGTAACATTAGAGAATCCGTGTTATACTGGTTATTATATGCATGACAAGATTGTTGCCACTGACACGTTTAAGATTGCAAGCATGGATGTTGAAATGTTTGACAATGCGTGCCTGATTAGTTCTGAATTAATGGATTTACTTTCTGTAATGACACAGGAGAAAATCAATGTAGAAATTTACGGCGATGATATTGTTTTTCTTTCTAATGATTGTATTGTATGCGGAAAGTTTATGGATGGTATCGAGGAATATTCTATTGATGCAATTTCAGATTTGGTAGACACAGATATTGATAGTTTTTGTGCTATTCCTAAGGCAACACTTGTTCAGCTACTTGATAGACTTTCACTGTTTGTTGGGCCGTATGACAAGAACGCCGTTTATCTCACATTCACAAAATCTGGTCTGCAAGTATCGTCAAAAGCCGCTGATGGCGTAGAAATTATTGATTACATTGAAAGTAAGAATTTTACGGACTTCACTTGTTCTATTGATATTCAGATGTTTATGCAGGAAGTAAAGGCTATTCAGAGTGATAGAATTGAACTTTACTACGGCGATGATAATGCAATTAAAATGACAGATGGCAATATTACTATTGTAGTAGCACTTCTGGAAGATGAATCTGCTGAGGATGAAGAATAATTGAGTTGTAGGGACAACAGTATATAGGAATTTATACTGTTGTCTCTTTTAGTAGAAAGGAGAACAATGGCTAGGCAAGGATTAAAGAATGTAAGACAACTAATTGAAGCGGCTAAAAAGACACTGCCGCCTGAGCAAGCGTTTTTAAATGATTTGAAGCGGTCTATAGAAATGACCGCTGATAAAGATACTGGATTACCTAGTAAGACGTATAAGCCATCTGGTATGAATTGTATTCGTGCAAGTTATTATCAGGTATCGGGCATACAACCAGACGAAGGAAGTTCAAATTATACGCTTGTCGGTATTTGTAATAGCGGTACAGATATTCATGTGCGTATTCAGATGGCGGTTGAACAGATGAAAGAAAACGGTATGGACTGTGAGTACGTAAATGTTGCGGATTATGTGCGTCAAAGAGGTCTTGATTATCTAAATATTGTTTCTCAGAATGGCATGGAAACAAAACTGTATCATACAAAACTTAATATGTCTTTCATGTGTGACGGCATAATTAAGTATAAAAATCATTATTATATTCTGGAGATTAAAACTGAGAATAGCTATAAGTTCGCAAATAGACGAGGTGTAGACCTGTCACATTATAATCAAGGTACCGCATATTCCATTGCATTTGATATACCAGAAGTTTTATTTGTGTACATTAGTCGGGATATACTTGATATGAAAGCGTTCATGTTTGTTCCTACAGATGAAATGAAACAAAATTTAATTGGTTATATTGAAGATTGTGATGGATATGTTAAGCGTATGATAGCGCCGCCAAAACCTGAAACCGTTAGCAAAAAATCCTGTAGTTATTGTAGTTATAAAACTCAGTGTCAGAAGGATGGATAAGTATGAGTAAGCAAATGTTACATATTGTGTTTGAGTATAGGGATGAAATGTCTGGATGGCAATGGCAAGAGCAGGAGTGTATCGTTTCTTCTCTAGCCGAATGTATAGTATTGTATGGTTTAGGCATAGACTGTGAGTATCGAATTATTAGTATTACACCTGTGGAGCGTGATAATGGCAGTTAATCGAGGAAAAAAATTCGAAGATGTTATACGAGAGTCCTTTGAAAAAGTTCCTGGCGTATCTATAGACAGATTACATGACCAAACAACTCATTATAAAGGCAGTACAAATATATGTGATTTTATAGTGTATAGAGAACCATATGAATATTATTTTGAGTGCAAGTCTGTACACGGAAATACGTTAAGTATTCACAGTAATGACCCAAAGCGTAAATACGGCAGTATAAGTAATGCTCAGTGGGAAGGATTATTAGAAAAGTCACAAATAGAAGGTGTTACTGCTGGTATTATATGTTGGTGGATAGATAAAGATATTACAAGATTTATACCGATTGAAACGCTTGTTGTAATGAGGAATTATGATTTTAAAAGTTATAAGTATAACATAGATGTATACCAAGGTGAGAATTCCTATATAATAAAAGGAAAAAAGAAAAGAGTATTCTTTGAATATGATATGGAGGATTTTTTGAATGGTATTAATAGATGTTCCACAGGTGGCATACAGAACATGGGTATTTGAATATAGAATTTACGATGAAAATGGTAATCGAAATCATTTAATGGAATATGAAGCCGAACGTGATTTAGAAAGAGTATTATCCAGTTATAAGTATTCAGCAGAACATGACCATGTGAGGTAAAATCTATGAAGTTTAATTTAACAGATGAAGAACTAGATGAAATCCATGATATTAAAGAAGATGTAGAAGCCAAGTCCGCCATAATAGACGAAATAGTAAATGGTATTATACAACCATATTGTAAAGATTTGGATAGGTATGTGCTGTTTATTAAAGACTGTCTGAAAGATGGTGAAAATCCGCCTACAACAGAAGAACTTGACGATTTCTGCCTTAATCTTTCTACCTATATTTACTTTGCGGGCGGTATGTGTGAACAGTTAGGTATTCGTGATGATATTGCAAAAGCCGTGTATAAAGAAATGTATCATACTGCAAGAGCAAGTCAGGATAAAGGCACAATAGCCGATAAAGATTCTTTGGCAGAATTAGCTTCACAAGAACAGGCAATAGTGTCGGTTTCTTATACTAGAGCGTATAAGATTGTGAAGGCAAAAGTAGAAAATGCGCAGGAGTTGTTATCTAGTGTTAAAAAGGTACTTTCACGTAGAATACAAGAAATGGAACTTACAAGAATAGGAGGAAGTGGAAAATGAGTTGGATTGATATGCTTGGTACTTATGAAGAAAGAAATGTGGCAAACTTTGAGAACGATATTTTTGAGATAGATACCAGTCGTGTTACGGATAGAGCAGTTCCGTATGAGACAGCAATAGCACATAAAGATTTTAGAGACGGTCAGTGGATTGTTCTCGGCTGGAGAAAGACAAAAGAAGAAGCACAGAAATATCATGATGAAATGGTAAAATATTTTACCGACCACGAACACGAATTAGACCATATTGACGATGCATATGAAGGGGTTAGATATGAGCGACAGTAATTATGACCAGACAGCAAAAGCAGATGCCGGAAAAGCAAAATTAACACTTGTACCGAGACAGATTATTTGGGACATAGCAAAAGTACGTGAATACGGAACTGCAAAGTACCATAATGACCCAGAGAACTGGAAGAAAGTGGAGAAGGAAAGATATAAAGATGCGGCATATAGACATTTTATGGCATATCTTGACGATGAAGATAGTATAGATAAAGAAAGCGGCATAAAGCATCTATACCATCTTGCTTGTAATATTGCATTTTTGTGTGAAATGGAGAATAAAAAATGAATAAGGCAGACCGTGACTATCTTTATCGAATGATAGATAATTACGGACCTTATGTAACTGCGGTGCTCTGCTTATCCATGGCGCATAGATATTTGTATGAGGCTGAGAGCAAAAAACCATCTGTTCGTGACAGGTATGTTAAAAAAGCAAGAGAATATTTTACCTTTGTTAATGAACATTTATATTCTTGTGTGTCTAGTGCAGGAGCATTGCAGTTATATCAAGATGTAAAACATTTATTAGGCGTAGACCTATTAAATAAGAGGTGCGTTCACAATGATTGATATGAAGAAAACAGGAGATAACATAAACAGATATAGAGTAGATAGAGGATTTACAGTATTAGATTTAGCAGAAGAATTACATGTAACACGGGCGGCTGTTTATAAGTGGATTTACGGTAATAATATGCCGACTGTAGACAATTTTGTAGAGTTGGCACAGTTGTTAGATACGACAATAGACAATCTTATTGTTGCGGAGGTTAGAACTAAATGATTAAAGTGGAGAACGTCGAAATATGGGGATTTGAACATGCTATCCGTGGCATGAGAAATCCGATGAATAGTTGGGATAAGCGTGATAGCAGTGTAGCATTTCATGCGGTTGAAAATTTTGCCCCAAATGACCCAATGCAGGATAAATATTGGGAATGGAACGATAAATATAATTTGAATATTAAAATTGGCAAAAATGATTTAGACCTTATGCGTAGACTGTTTAAAGCAGGTACAGAACACAGGAAGTATCTCCGTCAAATTTTCGTCAGCATGGACATTACTGCTCCGCTGTATTGGTGGAAAGAGTTTGATACATATAAGGTCGGAACGGTTGCAAACAGTTGCAGTACAATGCATAAGATTCATTCGAAGGAATTTGAACTGGATGATTTCAGCCATGAGCATTTAGTGTTCGACTATTACTTCGATGATGAAAAGGACACGGCAACGTGGGGAGAAACGGCGTTGCGAAAAACGATTTATCAGTTAAATCGTGCCAGAGACCTTTATCTCAAACGTAAAGATAAGAAGTATTGGTGGGTAATGATTCAGTTACTTCCTTCTTCTTATAATCAGCGCAGGACGGTCACAATGAACTATGAGAATGTAATGACCATTATCAGACAGAGAACAGGTCACAAACTTGATGAATGGAATCAGTTTGTTGAAACTCTTAAAGGATTACCATACATTACTGAAATAATGGAGAGTTGATGTGTTAGATAAGTTTGCATTGGCAGTAGTATTTTGTATAGTAGTAGCCAGACTATTCTTTATAGATTGACATGAAAAAAGTGATTGATTTTTCCACGTATAAAAAGATTAGAGGTTTATCCTTTAACGACTTTAATAGATGGATAACCGAAGTATATAAAAATGCATATACTGACGGTCGTAATGATAGCGCCACATTAATGAATGAGGATTGTGTTGCCGCACTTACTGAGGACAGATTATTAGAAATAATTATGTCTGTTAAAGGTATAGGAAGAAAACGTGCCGAAGAAGCCGTAGTAAAAATATTACAGGAGGGATTATCTTATTATGGGACTGAAACTTGATGCTATAATGAAGGACGTAAATAAACGATTTAAGGAAGAAATCGTAACACAAGGACTTGGAGAGTTTTCTTATAAGAGAATTCCATTTACTTCACCTAGAATGAATTATTGCACGTTTGGCGGCATACCAATTGGCAAGATTACAGAATTTTACGGCGAAGAGCATGGCGGTAAAACTACTACAGCACTGGACATAGTTGCTAATTATCAGAAAAGTGGTGACGATAGGGATGTGTTATATGTAGATGCTGAGAATACATTGGATGTAGATTGGGCAACAAAGATAGGTGTAGATGTGGATAAAATGTACATATTACAGCCTAAGTCACAGTCTGCTGAGGAGATTTTTCAGATTATTTGTGACAGTGTTGATACAGGGGAAGTCGGCCTTTGGGTACTAGATAGTATCGGTGCTTTAATGTCTTCACAAGAACTTGAAAAGACTATGGAAGACAAAACATACGGCGGTATAGCGAAACCGCTTACTTTATTTGGCAAAAAGATTGAAATGCTTATGCAGAGACATAAATGCACAGGCATTGGTATAAATCAAATACGAGAAGACTTAAATAGTACGTGGGGCGGAATAGCTACTCCTGGCGGAAAAGCATGGAAACATTTTTGTGCTGTGCGCATGGAATTTAGACGAGGAAAGTTTATTGACGAGAAAGGAAATGAACTTACAAGGTCAGCAGAAAATCCGGTTGGTAATATTGTAATGATGTCCATGACAAAAAATAAAACTTGTCCGCCAACGAGAAGAACAGGATTTTACACGATTAATTATGAATACGGTATAGACTATTTGAGAGACCTTATTGAAGTTGCCATAAAGTATGACATAATTAAAAAGTCAGGTGCGTGGTTTGATATAGTGGATATTGAAACGGGTGAAATTTTAGAGGGTAAAATCCACGGACAAGCTAATGTGTATGCAAAATTGGAAGAAGATTCGGATTTATTATCCAGAGTAGAAGAACTTGTAGATTCCGCTATGAAAGAAAATTAAATTCGTTGTTGACTTTTCTTTGTTCATGTAGTACAATGTTAGAGTAGAAATAAAGCAACAGCAACTATAGAAACTCTAGAAAGGATAAAAACTATGTTAGCTAAGATTTTAGCGGACTGGAAAGGAGCCGTTGAAGTAAACGGACAGCGTTATGAATCAGTACAAGACGCTGTGAGCGTTTTTAAGACACTTTCTTCTGACAGTCATATAAGACTACTCACAAAGCAAGAAAATGTCTCTAAAGCGAAAATAGAGCGTTCTAACGATATTACAGAGTATCTTATAGAGGTAAAGAAGTACATGACACAGAAAGCAAGTCCGGGATTTGATTTCATGGCTAAGTGGAACAACGATAATCCGATGCCAATGAGAATCATGCAAGGCACAGTTGAGAAAGAAACTCGTGGCATGATTTACATGAAACTTCACGGACTTGCTAAGCCCACAATAACTTGTAGATGCTGTGGCAAAGAACTTACTAATCCGGTATCAAGATATTACGGAATCGGCCCAATCTGTTTAGGAAAGATGGGAATATTACGTGATATTGATGATATAGAAAACATTAAAGAAGATTTGGTTAACATCGTTTGGGAAGGATGGATAATCAAATCAGCAATCACAAAGAAGGAGGAAGTAACTAATGATTAAAGTTGAACTTGGACACATTGAAACATCTGGACCGAAATTCGTTATTGCGGCAGAACTTGCAACTATGTTTAATTCTATGAATAAGCAGGGCATGTTTACTAAGGAAGAGGTGCATAAACTCGTGGATGACGGATTTATGACTGACGAGGAACTTGACGCAAGAGTAGAGGCGACTTGTAAGGAATCCGGTCAGAGTGTAGAAGAAGGTATGGCAGAGGCCGCTCTTCTGGCAATGCTTGGTAGTCTGCTGTAATGTAACTTTAGCAGAATAACGATTCGGTGGCGGAATAGGTAGACGCTTACCAGGTAAGATGCTTTGGATGCCTGATAGCGAGCATCATGTAAGGTGTAAATCCTTACCCGAATCGTTATGTTAAGCTGGTATGGCGGAATTGGCAGACGCAACGGACTTAAAATCCGTTGATAGTAATATCGTGAGGGTTCGATTCCCTCTACCAGCATCGGACATCTTATTATTAAGGTGGTCCTCCTGAACGATACCCCACTACGGCGAAAGGCTGTGGGCTACAATTAGTAGCTGTCCGTCGGTGAATGCATCGAGATTCGGGCAAAGGAACTTCAAATGTTCCGGTGGGGTTTAGGACAAATAGTTGTCTATTAATATTATGTAAAGGAGAAACATATGAAAGCTGGCGACATTGTGAAAGTAACAAGTTGGGGAAAATCTTACAGCACAAACTATTTTTGGTTCGATAAGTTCAAGGGTGAACTTGACTATCGTTGGATGATTTGTTATGCGTATGATGACCAAAGAAATTATACAAAGTATTGGTCTGAGACCCATCCAGATAATCCTAAGGATACGAAAAGATATGTTGTGCTCTTTGTTGGCGATGGTAAGGCACTTATTACCGAGCGAGTTGGATATGAACTTAATAAACATGCAGTAAGTAATTCCGTATATCTTGTTGATGTAGACGGGCTAGAGGTCATTTGTAGTAAAAATTCCGCCGAGGACACTTCTGAGGAAAATGCTGATGCTGAATCAGATAATAAGGACAAATCAAGTAAAGATGAAGTAGAGGATTTAGAGAAGCTGGCTGTAGAAGCATTTATTAATTGGCTATTTAGTTAAATACTTTAAGAACTGGTTCGTTAGTGAGCGATTAAAGTGCGGTCGAAGGCCAAGACTGCCGCCAGTTGTAGAAATGAAATACTAGCAGGGTAGTGAACTGTTCACAGGGAAAATGCGTGAAGCTGTGACCGTTATTGGAGCAGAGATAATCACAAGGAGTAAGGACAAATGGAACCGAACTTTGGATGGACTACCCATTTGGGAGTGTAAGTGTAGACAAAGGGTACAACAGTGATGTGGTTGTTAGAGTATGTCAACGGCAACAGTCTAGTCTCCATCAACTAGAAAACGAAGGTTCGAATCCTTCTGCTCCTGCTCGGTGGTAAGGCTTGCAACGCTGAATCATCGGAAGACCGCAGAACAAAAGTGACAACAAAAACTGTGGGAGTGCGGTTGACTGTCACTAGACCGCATTTCAGAACGTAGCTCAAACGGTAGAGCCGCCCCTCATGCTGGTTCGAATCCAGCCTGCGAAGCAGTAATTCAAATGGCAGAATCGGGGCTGGTTGCAGGTTCGAATCCTGCCGTTCCGATGCCGTGGTATCTTCCCACGTTAAACCAGAGAGGTTTGCAGTAATCCTGAGAGCCCGCCTATTGGCATTAAGCCAAGTAAGGCCTAACCCTTCATGAAGGGGATGTACGGCGGGAACAAACGAATCCTCCTCCTGTTGGTAACCAGAAAACCAGTCGAGTGAGAAACCTGAAAACGCAGCGGTCTGGCAATGCGGAAGTAGGACGCACCTTTGGGGATACGGTGCAACTCGGGAATGTAGCTCAACGGCAGAGCACAGGCAAATTTCGTCCCCGTCCTTCACAGCCTGTTTTTTGTGGGTTCGAATCCCACCATTCCGATTGAATCTGTTATTTGCAGATTCAGTTGTTTTAATTCTTTTCTGGCGAGTACCGGTATTGCCGTGCCGGTACTCATTACGGAACGTAGTTTAAATGGTAAAACAGTTACATTGCAGATGGGTTGATTGCAGGTTCAAATCCTGTCGTTCCGATTACTGCCCCATCGCCAAGAGGTTAAGGCATAGCACTTTGACTGCTATATTCCCTGGTTCGAATCCAGGTGGGGTAGCTAAATAAAAATGAGGAGGACAATGAATGGATATTAAATTTTGTAAAGATTCTGGCTGTCATTATTTTGACGGGTTTGGTTGTGACCGAAGTCCTGTCGTAAAAGAAAATGAAGAAAGGTGTTCCTGTGATGAACGAGAAGCCATACAAGTCAGCGTGGGAGATATTCACAGACCCGAAAGAGTTAAAGATAGCTGAGAAGATACAGCAAAGAAGATACCAGATGCTTATTCATTCCTGTATTTATTATAGGCTGAATGATAATTATATATCTGATACTCAGTGGAATGAATGGGCGCACGAACTGGAACAACTACAAAGTCAGTACCCAACAATATCTGAAAAGGTGACGTTGTACGAATATTTTAAAGATTGGGATGGAAGTTCCGGAGCATTTCTACCGCTTGATTTACCGTGGGTAGTAAAGAAAGCACAAGATTTATTGGCATATCGAGAAAATAGCAAGTCTATAGTATTACCACAAAAAGTAGTTCCGAAGAAAAAAAGTTCGAAAAAAAGATTATTCTAGTATTGCTTTTCAGTGTAACGTGTAGTATAATTATAGAGTAGTAAGTTGCTTGCTCAGTAAGAAAGGAGAGACTATGAGCGGAGTTGATTGGGATTATTATAACAAAGAGGAGTTTAGTAGAATCAGTGACAAGTATTTGCCGGCAGAGGGCGAGGGTGAAACATTAGCAACACAGATTTGTACTGCGGTGAGCAAATTAGTCTATAAGTGGTACAATGATGGTGATGTATTCGACAATTCCTATTATCTTAACGGCTGGGCAAATAATTTATCCAGTTATGCGAATTGGTTATTTACATACGTTCCCGAGGTTCAAAATATTTTGCGTGAAATTAGAAACTGTAAGACAGAAGAGGATTATGAGGAATTACTCAAGAAACTCACCGATTATTGTTTCAGAGAAGAATTTATGGACAACATGAGCCGCATAACAAAGCGTGGTAGTATTTATAATTGTGACGGTCCGTTTCATTTTGAAGCGGACTCAGACGAGGACGAGGACGATGATTGGGAAGAAGAATTTTATGGTTGGGATATTGACGATGATGAAGATGATTGGGAGGACGAATAAATGGCGGAAATTATGTTAAAAGATGGAACGATTGTAAGTGGTAAACTCTTATATAAATATTTATCATTTGAAGGAGATACGAGATATATTTTTTATGTCGAGAATCATGGCGAGATTCGTTGTGTGTTTGAAAATTATGTGTACAAGGAGTATGTTGCATGAGACCTACAAGATACTACTCTAATAGACAGGAGAAGAAAGTAGCAAAAGCTGTTAGCGGTAAAAGAACTGCTAACAGCGGTGCTACACCGTTTTCAAAAGGTGATGTAGTCACTACAGATTGGCTTATAGAATGTAAGACTAAAACAAAGGATTGCAGTTCGTTCACAATCAAAGAAGATTGGCTTTTGAAGAACGAAGAGGAAGCATTTGCAATGGGCAAGAATAATTCAGCATTGTGTTTTGATTTTGGTCCGAGTGCAAATAAAAGATACTATATTATTTCAGAGCGGTTGTTTGAGATATTAAAGAACTATATGGAGGATGAATAATGAATATTAAAAAGTTAAGTAGGGAAGATGCACTTAAACTGCATACCGAGATGTGGTCAGATATGAAAGAGGATTTGGGAGATAATCCAAGCGGCGGTGCCAGACTGAATTATAAATCTGAGTGGTGTGATAAGAAGTTTCCGAACTATAGTGTGGCGTTTAATTGTTTGTTGTGCGAGTATGCAGAACAGAAATTTTCTGAAATGGAGCAAGATGGGTATGAGCCGGATGACCGATGTGAGTTTTGTCCGATTGATTGGAGAGAACTTTCAGCATGGGAATATGCAGACGGTGAATTGTGTAAATGCCATCATCCTTATATAAACGGTAAGTGGGATAGTCAAATTTATAAAAGTGCGCCCATTTCAGACATGCTCGCATTACCAGAAAGGAAATAATTATGAAAGAGAAATTGACAAGAGAACGTGCGTTGGAATTACATCGTAAGATGTGGACAGACATGCAAACTAAACTCGGAGATACACCATCATTTAGAGATAGAAATAAATTTAAGAGAAACTGGTGTAAAGAGCATGGATTTGAGGATGTAGATTGTTCCTGTTTTTTATGCGAGTATTCGGAACAGAACGGTTTATGGTGCGGCGGTGAGTGTTTAATAGATTGGTCGCCTTTAGCCGATGACCCGAATGAGTTCACCAGGTGCACAGACGAATACATAGATGGCGGAGAAATATATGAAGTAGCACCAATTTCAGAGATTCTTGCGTTACCAGAAAGGAGTTTTGAAGATGAAAAATCTTGATAGACTAAAGCCAGTAATTTATTGGATACTCACACCAACAATGGTAGTTTTTTGTATCGCACAATTATTGAATCATAATTATGCGTGGGCAGTCATTGATTTTGTTTTTGCCTGCATTGATGTGGCAATAGCTAAATATTAAGGAGTAAAGAAATGACTGGAAGTAAGCCAAGAATTATTAATTATATGAAATTGCACGGCGGCATCACAAGTATGGATGCATTTAAAGATTTGGGCGAAACAAGATTATCTGCTAGAATCTTTGAACTTAGGAAGTTAGGCTATGATATTTCAACCATTGAGATTGAAAGTATAAATAGATACGGTGAAGCAGTTAGATATGGAAAGTATGTTTTGAAAGGAGAACCAAATGAAAGAACCTAAGTATTTACACGTTGTATTAAAGAATGGAACGGTTAGACGATTTAATTATGATGGAGTAAATTTTCATCTTAGTTCTAACAATATTTTTGTAGTGACCGAAGAAGAATCAGAAAGAACACTCTTTGTTACACCGCAAGAAAATTTATACTATTATGAATGTAATGATTGTGAGTATTCTAGTAAAATTTGGAGGGAAAACGATGGCAACGAAAGCACTGGCGATTAAATATAGACCGAAAACGTGGTCAGAAGTAACTGAACAAGGAAGTACCAAGGTAATTTTACAGCAACAGTTAGAGAACGATGGTGTGAAAAATGCATATCTTTTCTGTGGTCCTGCAGGATGTGGTAAAACAACGTGTGCGAGAATTTTTGCGCATGACATTAATCACGGTGAAGGTAATCCTATTGAACTTGATGCCGCTTCTAATAATGGTGTTGATGATGTTCGTGAGATTATCCAGCAGGCGAAAACAAAGAGCCTTAATTCCGAGTATAAAATCTTTATCATTGATGAATGCCACGCAATCAGTAATGCAGGCTGGCAAGCAATGTTAAAGATTATTGAGGAACCGCCGGCAAAGAGTATCTTCATCTTTTGCACAACCGATCCACAGAAGATTCCTAAGACAATTCTTTCCAGAGTGCAGAGATATGATTTTCAGAGGATTAGCACAGAGGGAATTGTAAAAAGATTGGATTATATACTTGATAATGAACGTGATGAAGATGATGCACATGATATGGATGCTATTGAGTATATAGCCAAATTAAGCGAAGGTGGATGTAGGGACGCAATTACTATGCTTGATAAGTGTCTTGCATATTCAAAGGATTTAACATTAGACAATGTAGTAAAAGCATTAGGTACAACTGATTATGATACAATGTTCCATCTTACTGATTGTCTCTTACAATTATGCGGCGAAGAAGCAGATAAAGAAGCCATTCAGATTATAGAAGATATTTACAATAGTGGTAAAGAGTTGAAGACATTTGTAAGGCAGTATGTTCAGTTTCTTCTTGACTTATCGAAGTTTGACATTGGGTGTGACTGGAAGTATCTTACACTCCCGAAGCTAAAAGAATATGAGATGTGGCTTAATGATTGCGGAGATAGAGAGTTTGATGCAATTAATAAATGGCTGTCAGTGTTTGTAAATCTTAATGCCGATATTAAATGGTCGCAGTCTGTTAAGTATGATATTGAAGCGGCAATACTTGTGAATTGGAGAACATAATGAGAAGATACGAAGATGAAGATGTTATAGCTATTGGAACACTAATATCATATGGATATACTTTGCTTAGGATTGAAGCTGATACTAGAGTTCCCCATTCAACAGCGCATAAATTAGTTATGGATAGATTGCAGAGTTTAGATTGTGATTTATATAATAAGTGCCTTTCTGCATTTAGTGTGAATAAACGCCGTAATCTTAACATAATTAACGAAAGGAAAAAGCATGATAGGACAACAACATCTACAAAGTCAGATTGAACAACTTATTGATAATGGCACATTCCCTAGGTTCAGCATTTTTGTTGGGCCGCGGGGAAGTGGTAAAAAGACATTATTGTTAGAAATGTTCGAAGGAATCTATCTTGAAGATAATAAGGTAGATTCTGTTCGGAAGATGATAGAGATGGTGTATAAAGTCGGTAATAGAACCTTTATTATGCCAGATGCCGATACAATGTCAGTTGCCGCTAAAAACGCTCTGCTTAAAGTCATTGAAGAATGTCCCAATGATAACTACTTTATTATGACATTAGAGGATGAAAATAATACTCTTGAAACAATCAGAAGTCGTGGAACAGTATTTCATATGGATAGATATAAGCCAGATGAAATATTTGAGTATTATTGGTCATTAGAAGGAAGTGAGTTGATGCCGCATGGTATGCCTAATGATGCAGAACTTGTTAGGGAATTATGTGAAACTCCTGGTGATGTACAAATACTTGTAAAAATGGGAGTACAAGAGTTTTATGATTATGCCCAGTTAGTGGTTGATAATATAGCCGATGTTTCTTTGGCAAATTCTTTTAAAATTCCTAGTAAAGTAGCATTAAAAGAAGATGCAGAAGGATATGATTTACGATTATTCTGGAAAGCCTTTATTCGAATTTGTTTTGAACGTAGTTTTGATGATATGGAAGACAAGTTTGAAGAATGTAAACATTCGGTAAGTTATATGTGTGCGGCACAAGTAACGAGTGGTTATTTATCACAGTTACGTGTAAAAGGAATAAATAAGCAAATGCTTATGGATAATTGGATAATTGATGTTAGAGAGGTTTTAAATGAAGCGGTATAAATTAACAATAGAAGAAACAAGAACATTTGTCCATGAAGTAATTATTGAAACCGATGTGGACATAGACGATTTGTGCAATAATTTAGAGCAAGAGTTGGAAGTAGCTGATGATATATGGTATTCAAATTATAGGGACGAAATGAATATTATTGATATGTCCGAAGACGAAGCGCCAGATATTGATTTGGAGATTTCAGCTTATTCTGAGGTGGTAGAGAAATGAAGTTATATAAAGTCAATATTTGTGGTATTCCGCATACAGTTATTTTACGTAAAGATGATTTTGATAGTGATGCAACACACTTTGGTCAAATTGATTATAAGTCGGCAGTAATTAAGATAAATGAAGATGTTTCATCTGAGCAGAGAGAGGAAACTTTATGTCACGAAATTTTACACGGTATTTTAATGCATATCGGTAGACAAGATTTAGGAACCGATGAACAGTTGGTCAGTGTATTGGGTAATGCAATTAATCAAAGTTTTTTAGTAAAGAAGGAAATGATTGTATAATGGATGTTGGTACATTAAAATCCCATATAAAATTAAAAACAATTCCTTCGTTTTTAATTTTCGGTGGAGAAGAATGGAAAGTACAGGAGATATATATTCAGCAGATAGTAAAAGCAACAGGATTTGAAATAAAAAGAATTGATTCAATAACCGATGTTTATGCAAATTTAAAGAATCGTTCCTTTATTCAAAAGCCGGTCATTTACATAGTTCGTGATGATAAGGAACTTATGCAGAATGAGAAGATACAGGCACAGATAGAAAAGGGCCTGTTGAATGATAACATTCTGATACTTTTACTCACAAATATTGACAAGCGCACAAAGTTTTATAAGCAGTTTAAAGAGCGTATTTGCTTGTTTGAGCGACTTTCTGATAGTTTATTGAAGAAGTATGCGCTAAAAGAATTAAAGCTGTCTGAGAGCGATTTAAAGCGTCTGGTCAATATATGTGAACACGACTATGGCAGAATTTTGCTAGAGATAGACAAGATAAAATGTTATATGCTGGCATCTGAAATAGCTGGATATGATTGTACCTGTAGTGAAGCGTTACATGATTTGTTAGAGGACGGTACAATATATAATCCGCCGTATGATGCAATATTTGATTTAGTGTCAGCGATACTGGATAGAAAAGTAAATAAGGCATTTGATTTACTTCAACAGTCTTATGCAATGGGAGAAGCCACATTAGTAATATTGTCGGTTTTGTATAAAGGAGCAAAAGCAGTATTACAGATTCAGACTTATGAAGGAGACAATTTAAGTAAAGCTACAGGACTGAGTGGTTGGGAAATAAAGAACGCAAAGCCGCATGTGAATAAATATGGGGACGAGGAATTAATCTACATACTTCAACTCATTCAGAAGATAGAGCGAGGAATTAAGACAGGACGTATGGAAGATGAATTCGCCATGCAGTATCTATTAACGCATATAATGTGAGGTGATAATTATGATGGTAAAAGGATATGTAAGAATTTCTTTAAGTTTGAATGTTTATGACCTTGAAACGGATGCAGTTTGTACTGATAAATACGGAAATGTAACAATATCAGACCCAGACCAGTTCTTTATGGACTGGTGCGATAATTGGAAAAATGGAATTGGTGAACTGCTTGGCGCATCAGATGAAGATGTTGACCTTACTTATGAGGAAGAAGAGGAAGAATGAAATGGTAGAACGTGGTATTTATAAACACTTTAAAGGAAATGCTTACGGTGTTTTGCACGTAGCAACTCACACGGAGACTGGTGAACGGCTTGTCATTTATAGAAAGTTGTCAGATGTTGGAGCGTATTATGAAGGCGAAATTTGGGCACGACCTGAATCAATGTTTGAAGAACTTGTAGACGGTGTCCCAAGATTTGAAAGGATTATGTAGAAGTGGAAATTAAAGAGCATGAATATTGTTTACGGTGTGGGAGAAAATTAAAAAATCCTATAGCTAGACAAAAGGGTTATGGTGTAGTGTGTGAAAAGAAATTACGAGTTGTGGCAAATACTAAACCGTTAATTTACACTAAGCCATCCGAGACATTGCAAGCAGAGAAATGATTGACAGGTAAACTACAAAGTTCGCAAAAAAAATAAGCTACCCTTTCGGGTAGCTTATTCGAATATTCGAATGGCTCACATACTAGCCTTCAATTTGCGAATTTCTTCACTACTGATTGGTTCCCATTCTGCTATGTACATATAACCTGTTCCTTTTGTTTCTGTGTAGAATTCAAACTCCATAATGAAGTTGTAGCTATCGGAGCGATAGAACTGCCAGTTGTACGGTAATGTTCTGCAAATCTCTTTTGTTCCGTCTTCGTTGTTCCATTCATCATCACAATGAGTATCCGGATTGCCCCATGTTCTGAAATCTGATACCCAATCGTAAATATCAATGCCATGTGATTCTGCTAAATGTCGGCAGTAAGTGAAAAATGCCCTAGGCTTTATGTTGTTATAGCTTGATTCTACTTCCTTGTGTATAAGTTTTCCCATATTAAAAAGCCTCCTTTGCTGTTTTAACTTCCTTGAATTTGCTGTCTAGTACACAATAACCGTCTTTGTAATCATCAGCCTTACCGCCAAACAGTTTAATAGCCGTATCTATCTCCCTTTGTACTCGCATGATGGCTCCGAGATATGTGTACCCATTAGTGGGCTGGTCACGAAATGGAATTCCTCTATAATCTGCCACAAAATATCTTCCTTTCATTTAATTATCCTCCTTGAATTTTAATTTTCATTCATACGCCTGATAGTAAATTATCGGGCGCATTGTATGAGAACTAAAATCCTTACTTGATAGGTTCTACCTGTTCGTCAGTGAACCAGAACGCCTTAACAAGAATGAAGTCACGGTATTTCTTCTTCGGTTCCTCGCCCTCTTCCTCGTCTGCGACTTCCTGTTTCTTTTTGCTCTTTTTCCAGATAGCAAACTCGGCTACGTGTTCTGCTCCTTTCTTGATTTTGTAACCTCTCATTTTCCAGCCAACGAACGTGTTGATTACATTGGTTTCCTTGATGATGCCATCCTTAATAAGTAGAGCGGTGTTAGTTGCAATGATTTCAGCGTTTGTCATGGTAAGTTCCTCCTTTGATTAAACATGTACTATACTGTATCTTAATTATAACATCTGGCAAATAGTTCTGTCAAGATAGCGATTTACAGATTCTTATTTAGGTTTTCGCATAGTCTTTCCAATCGTTTTCTGTCAAGGCGTTTGGCGTAAATAATCTCCTCAAGTTCGTGCCAAACATTAAGTAACATTTGATAATAACCGTCTGCGATTTTTTCATAATCATCGCCTTCTGGCACATCAAAAGTTAGGTCGTAAATAAGTTCATGGAAAGCGTTTGACATATCATATCCAAGATTGTCTTTTATTATATCCTCCATTTCTTCCTTAGGGTTGAACATGATAAATGACTGTTCAGGTATCTCTTTTTTAGGTATTGTAATTGTATGCATAATTCCTCCTTGTTTGCAATTAATGGTTTCAGTGTGATAGACAATCCGAAGATTGTCCACCACGGCTCAAATCATTAATTATTATCTAACCCACATCTTCCACGGAAATGTTCTTCCAACTCTATCCGTGTATGATTCATAGATTAAATAGGCAGTCAGATAAACTTTGTCAATGCCGAGTTCTCTCTTGATGTAATCAAAGCACTGGTCGAATGTGTTGCCTTCGAACATTACTTCACTATTACCAAATCGTTTTGTGTCCGCAATCACAACTATGTAGTTGTCAGCCTTAACTTCGATTCTGATATTCTCCATCTTCACGTTACGTCCTCCTTTATACATCCATCTGTATGCTATGATACACAACCCAGTAACCGTTGACTTTGAATATGCTGTACCACGATGTGAATAACTGACCAGTGCAGTCATATCCTTTATCAATATATCCGATATAGTGGTATTCCTTGAAGAACTCCTTGAATTCTTCGAGTGTTTCACCGCTGTCTTTGAAGCGGAGCTTTTCTACACAGCCTTCATTGTCAAGTCGTACCACTGTTTTGTATTCCTGTTCAATCAACCACAGTTTGTATTCGTGGCGAATTTCACGTTTCCGTTTATTCAGAACTTCTTTGAAATACGGATGCGGTAATTCTTTGTTAAGCTGTTCCAGTCTCAATAAATCTCTCCAGTCTGCTCTACTCATTTTAAATCCTCCTTATTGATTACTCCGTAGTAGTCTTGATACTCGTCGTACTCGACCAGAACCTTAGTCTCTATCTCAGCCACGATTGTTCCCCAACCGTAGTTCTCGTCATAGTATCTTTTACCAAGCATACTGTTTTCTCCTTGTCTCAGTTTCTATCCAGCACAGTTCGTCCTCTAACCAGTCGGTTATCTGCTGTTCTACTGTCCTTTCAAACACATCGTCCTCGTCATTCCAGAATCTGTATGTACCGAGAAGTTTGTCATTGAACGGTCCCGACTGTTTGGAGTATCTGAACAAGGAGAATTCAAAAAGTATCTCGTGCTCATTCCAGCGCCAATCATCTGTATAATAATTGGTACCTTCCAGAATCTTGTCGATTTCTTTTCTAGTGAAATCCATCGCCTCATATACGTCCATCATTTGTTTGCCTCCATATCGTGATAATACTCGTCCTCAAGTTCATCATAGGCATCTGGGTCAACTTCGTACATATCTGTCGGGTCGCCCTCTATTCCGTACTTTTCGAGTAACCATTCTCTGAATGTCATTGTTTTATCCTCCTTTACATAAGTTCTTTGATTTCTCGCCTTACCATCCTTGTAAATTCACAGATAGATTCATAGTCCAGTTCCGAAAGATTGCAGTAGTCATATAAACAATCCACATATCCTTCGAGCAAATCTGCCAATCGTAATAGTGATTCGCAGTTGGACTTGAGGAAGTCATATTCACTACCAACATATATCATATTGGCGATGATGTTGAATTTTGATTTGTAGCCTTCGTAGCCTTTAAATTTTGTGTACATCGTGTCCTCCTTAACTATGTAGATGATGGTTAATTGTTTCACTGATGCAGGCGAAACATGTTCGCCCGCACTATCAAACAATCAATAATCACATCAGGTTGTTGTAGTTCTCCTTTAAGAACTTTACTGCTTGAATCCAGCTATCAAACGGTTGAACTGTTTCCCAAAAGCCTTCGCCGTAAATAATATTCGCATCTGTTACATACCACGGTTCATGCTTTAATATGGAATATTTTCCATTTACTGCACGATGCGGTACAAAGAAATTACCGAGTTCAAATTCTAAATCACCAAACACGTTGCGGTATCCCATGTTAAATTCTCCTTATCTCTCCAAACTGTAACCACCAACTGTAATCAAGTCCTTTTCTGTCGAACCAGTCTTCTTGTTCTGCCAGTGATGTATATATCCAACTTTGTGATACATCTTCCCAAATGTCGTCATACATTACTTCTATCCTAACGGTTACAAATTCGTTGTACCAAAATTTTGCTTCGTAGTGGCGGTAAATGCATTTTGCTTCTGCCCTGGTGAGCCAATCTTTAATCACGGTATCACGAGGCTGAGCGCCATATCCAAATGCTCCATAATCATCATACGTTTCAACTACTCTCCATCTACTCATTAGCAAAGTCCTCCATCCTTATATGCTCTGGACATCAGCTTGAGGAATAAATCCTGCAGGTCGCCGTAGTTGTCATTGTCGATGTAGTAGTCCACGTTCGGGTCGTCCGGCTCAAAGTCACCGTCAGCAACTCCACACATCAGCCACAGGTCGCAGTAGTGTTCATTGTTGATATGGCGTACAATGAATTCCATCGCTTTTACCATAAGTGTTCGTTCCTGGTCTTTTGTAAGTCTTTTTGCCATTTGTTTGTCCTCTTTGATTTGACTATGTAGATTACCTTTGTAATCTCACCGAAGTGGGCGAAACAGGTTCGCTCACGACGGTCAAGCTACAATGGAATTAGTAGATTTCAATTACCAGTTTGTCGAATGCCTGAATCAGAGCGGTTGTAATGTCTTTCAGGTATTTGCAGTTCTTTTTGTCAAGTCGGATTTTGGAAAGTCTGCGGTATTCCTTATCGAGTAAGTTCTCCGTGTATCCTCCTTTCTTATTAAGTCCCAAACAATTTTTCATGTGGTTTTTGTCAATCCAGAAATCAGACATTTGCCACATATCGGTGTCGTTCTCCTTGTATTCATAGAGGAATATTAGACAAGCGTTGCCGTTATACAAGCTCACAGTGTATTCACGGTTATCTCCGTTGTAGGTATCAACAAAAGTTGCTTCTCCAACCTTCTTGTTCCAGTCCCAGTGAAGTGCCATTTACTTATCCTCCTTTAAAAGAATGTTTCCATTTCATCCAAGTAAAATCTTCTGCCGCATTTTCTGATATAATCTCTTCCAGATACGGTGTAATAGATTTTATTACGGCTTATTTTTATTCTGCCGTCACCGTAGTTAAAACATGTTACCAGATAATCCTCAATGCCGTAAAGTACATCGAGAATTTCTAAGCCTCCCCAGTTGCATAGGCAAACATAGGCGATTGGTGGCTTGTCTTTGTACTGCTCCTTGAGTGTCATATTTTGTCCTCCTTTAACTTTGTAGATGATGTGTGGTCAATCCCACAAGACTACAGACAATCCGTAGATTGTCTGCAGGTTTGCGGTATTGAACTTATCCGATTACGAAATCGGTATCATATGTCTTGGAAATGTGATACAAATGTTCTTTGCCGGATACATCCTTGTAGCGGAAGGCGTATGTGAACTTCCAGCCGCTTGCTGTACAAATTCTGCCGTCGTAGCCGTTAAGGTCCGACTGTTTTACAAGGCAGTTTCTATACGCTTCTTCCTTCTTGTCTGACCACTTGCCATATACCTGGCGCAGGTCGTGAATGTCTTTTGCTCGATTGTAGTTGTCCAATAACTGTTCCTGTTTCTTAGTCATGTTTATTCCTCCTCTTCCTCAATATCAAGGTTAATGACTACTTCTTCCTCAATCTCACCGACAATACTATCGGTAACGGCGTCAACCGCATCTGTACCTCCGTCAAGAACATCCTCAAATACTGACGTTCTGGCGATAATGAATATTGCCGCTGTCTGAATGTGTCTGTCGGTCGGCTTATTTCTCTGTACAAAATTCAGCAGGGAAGAATATGCCTTGTTGCTACCAGCATCAAAGTAATTATGCCGTATACAAAAGTTTCTCATGCGGTCCATGTTCCAGTATCTCATTTTGTCCTCCTTATTTTTATTTGCCACATCTTCGTACTTTTCACGTTAGGCGCTCCATTGATACAACGGCGCCCACGTTACTACTTCCGTTAGTTTGTGGACTTTGTAGATATACAAACTCCCAACCTGTTTTCCATTTCGTGGACTAGCTGAATGGCTTCACTGCCTTCACAGTTTCTCCACTCGTCAAGGAGTCCTGCATAGTACATTAACTCCTCGACCTCTTCCAGCTTGCGCCCCCAATGCGGAGCAGTTAGAATTTGTGCTTCGAGCTGGAATATCCGATATGACTGCCACTCGTCAATATCAGGACGTTCCTCACGCTCGATTTTGTCCTGCTTCCAATTACAGTACTTATCCCAGAGACAACAATAGTCTCCGAGATACAATAAATCCAGTAGCTTATCGAACACCTTGAACCTCTTCTTCCCAGAACTTGTTACGCAATTCTGTGGCATAGTTCCAAGTTGCGGCATGCACCTCAGTGGAGCAAATTTTCATAGCTACTGCCGTAACGCCAAATAACTGATGGCTAAATTCAAAGTAACAATCGGTAACATTTGCATCAAGGTTACGATAACGAGTTGCCTGCTCCTTAGCCTCTGAATATAGGTAATCCATAGCTTCCTTAAATTTATTCAGCATGGTGTCCTCCTTACTTTATAACTACCACTGTGATTTGCCTGTCAAATATGAACTCGGCAATTTCCTTTAGTTCCTTCACAGCTACATCCAACGGTTTGTCCGTGGGTAACGGGCAAGTTCTAATCTGCACCAACTGTGCCGGTTTACCAAACTCGCCGTACAATTTTGCCTTCATAGCAACGTCCTCCTTTAACTTTGTAGATGATGTGTGGTCAATCCCACAGTGCTACGGACAATCGTTTGTGGATTGTCCGCAACGGCTGTGCCATTGACTTATTCCAGCATATCCTTATAGTAGTTTTCCCACAGGTCCTGTACTCGTAATTCATAGTTGGACCCGTGTGAAGGATATCCTTCGTCAATACACTCCTGTGCTATTCTCTCGCAGGCTTCTTTAAACTCTTCCAGTAACTGGTCCTGTTTTGTCCACCCGTCTGGGAACCATTTAATTGTATTTACATCTAACCATCCGTGCTCACATCTGGTAGCGGTCATGTGCGTCCACAATATCTGCGGTACAACAAAGTCCGCAATTTCAATAATTCGGTAGATGTGAAGTCCGGCGGGAATATGAACTGTAATCCATCCATCATCCTCATTGAATACCTTCACATTAAAATCCGGTGTAAATACTGTGCCTTCTTTTTTAACGAAACCCTCATATGCATGTCTTGCCATCAGAATCATTTCCTCACCGCCTTTACATTAAACATCCTCCACGTACGGCATGCCGGATAATGAATCATGTCTGCCGCAATACTTACGACCATGTGTGGAACATTGGCATACACTTCTCCAGTACACTGGGAAATGTACTCAAACTTGCCTCCTTCAAACTTCCCAAGGAAGTTGGTGATACGATACAGTTTCATATGTTTTCCTCCTTTCCAATTAATTGTCAGACAATTCAGACTTGTCAGACAATTCAGACTTGTCAGACAATTCAGACTTGTCAGACAATTCAGACTTGTCAGACAATTTAATCATGGCTCCACAGCTGGTCGAGAAAATGGTCCTCGACGGTCAGCAATAGATACCCCAGGGTAAATATCACTATAAGCATACGGTCCTCCTTTGTGCTTGGTCAATAGATACACTACAACGGGCGAAACATGTTCGCCCGCTGTCTGTGAAGCTATTGGCGATTATTTAGCCAGCTTGTTAGCGTTAGCAAGGATAGCGGCCAGGTTTTCTCTGGAAGACTTCACTCTGATGCCGTATCCCTTGACCTCATACTCAAGTCCTTCTACCAGCTCCTCACGGTTAGTTGTAATGCACCGGTTGCTATATCTGAATAAGCGGGCAGTTCCACGCTTTACATGTACAGCGTCCTTGCTGCCGCGTTCCAGTCTGAGGTCAGCGGTGAGCGGGATGTCAGCCACCAGCTCCTCGAATGTCTTCTGGTGCTTGCGCGGCTTGCGTTCCTTCTTGTTAGTCTTGTCTGCTGTCTGCTCCTCAGTCTTGTCTGCTGTCTGCTCCTCAGTCTTGTCTGCTGTCTGCTCCTCAGTCTTGTCTGCTGTCTGCTCCTCAGTCTTGTCTGCTGTCTGCTCCTCAGTCTTGTCTGCTGTCTGCTCCTCAGTCTTGTCTGCGGCGTTAATTGCGTCAACAAGTTGGCGCTTAGTAAGTCCCTCAGTTGCAATGCCGAGTTCACGTGCCATAGTCTCAAGTGTCTCTTTGTTCATGTTTCTAGTTGCCTTCATAGTAGTATCCTCCTTTAGATAGATATATAAAATAATTGATATATGAGGTAATGTCCTCACTCATGCATACACTGATTAACAGTGTATGCACTGGTCGGGACATTAAATCTAGGACAACACTGTTAATTACTCTGACTGATTAACAGTGTATTCAGCTATCTACTAATCCGCGTGTGTTCGCTGGTATCGCTTTTAATGTGTGTACTCACGACAAGTCAAATATGCTTGTTGTTCATAGCTGTACAGCGTTCGTGACAATGAACGCTTGTAACGTGTACCCCGGCTTTCCCCAGGCATGTTTCCGTTAGCGTTAGAAACATGTACAGTACTTGATTCTAGCAACGTGCGACTACTTAATCCCTACTAACACCCGATAGCTCCGTTCCCCGTGTGTAGTATCTTGCTGACTTGCTAAAGTAGTATCTAAACGATTTGTGTCGAACTAAGTCGCTATTGGGTGACCGGTGACTTGCTGACATATGTCAGTAGTATCACTCTGACTTGCTGACACTTGCTGACATATGTCAGTAGTTCGCCAGTAGTATCAAGGACGCTTCCAACAGCTAGTTAGCGACTTGCTAAAGTAGTATCAGAGACTTTCACACGTATACTAAGTGCATACGGGCCTGCTTTTCGCGGACTAGCTTTTATTCAATTTTCAAAGAACAGACATGATAAAAAGAGATGTAATGTGAAGTAGTGCAAAGTTTCTCTTCACATAAATATAATATCAAATATGTAATATAATGTAAACAACAAAAGGCAGACAAACTTTGCAATATTGGCGTGGTTTAAGTGTATTGTATGCTTATTTTTAGCATATAAGTAGACAAAATTTGCACGCCAGAGCGTGTTTACATAATGTGTTAGTCATAGCTAATAGCCAGCTATATATTAAGTAATATTAAATTACTGTTAAATTTTGTAATAAAGTTGTTACAAAATTATTACAAGGTAAATAGTCAAAATCAGTCATAAATAATCAGGTATAATCACAGCGGCGGTTAGTCAAAAAGTATCAAAATCAGTCAAATACATTCATGCATAAATATACAGAAACCATGTATATTTATGCATACCAAACAGCGGTCTATGTATTAGTGTAATATACACTAATCTGTGATTCTTATTTTTCGAACTATATAATTGTATGAATTGTGTCTAAGGTTTCGTGAATATTTGACAATTGGCCGCGGCGGAGAGGGAAAAGAAACAATATTAACACAATACAATACAATATATAAACAATTATATACAATAGAATACAATTCAATCGAAACCACTCGAATTGTGTACAAATTTAAAAATCCTGTAGAAATTATCTATACAATTCACATGAAAATTTAGCGAATTCGCACGTGGCGGGTCCGAGCGGGTTCGAATTCGCACAACTCGCACATAGCCGCACAAGCTGTCAGAATATTCTGAAAAATAGCGCGGCAGACCCCCTATAGTCAGAAAAATCGGGGGGTAGGGAAGAGAGATGCATTTTTTGAAATCCTTAAAAGTCTCTAAATCGCTTGACCTGAATTTTGAAATCACTGAATCCCTTAAATCGCTTGGGTCGAGTTTTTATATCGCTTGAAATCCCTATTATCGCTTGTTTTTCTGAATCCTAGTTTTTCTATAATCGTAAATCCATAAATCGCTTGGAACATTAGACTACATGCAATACGACTTTACAAACGGTAAATTTTCGTGCTATAATGCGAACATAAAATATGAGCGGGAGGTTGGCTACAATGGCCGTACAAAAATATTTAAGTGTAGCCAAACGGCTACAAAATGCTATTAATACCACATATGACATGAAAATTGTTATTAATACAAATCAATGGTATAGCGAGAAAAAGAAATGTCTTATGAACCAATATACTGTACGTCAAGTATTTGTTGATGAAGAAGGTAAAAAGACTAGTGTTGAATTATATAAAACCTATTCTACTATACGCTTGACTTTATTTTTACGGGACTATTGGTTTGAATTAAATGGCTGGGAAGTGCCTACAGATAATCAAATGTGGGAGGAGATAAAGAAAGACTATGGTGACAAGAAAGATACAGAAACGGTATGATAAAGATGAAGTCATTAGACTAGGACATAGAAGAGGTAAAAGCGGTCGTAAAATCACGGAAGATACTCCTCTTAATCCTGTCGAGCAAAGATTTTTACAAGAGTATTTAAAGACAGGAAATATTGGAGAAGCAATGCAACGGGCTGATAAAATTGAACGGTGTAGTAGAAACGCCTATAAAAAAATGGGTGAAAAGATTCTTAAACAGCCTAATGTTAAAAAGGAGTTAGATAGAATTATGGAAGAAGTAAGAAAAGATACAATTGCAACTGCGGATGAAGTTATGCAATATTTTACTAATGTTATGCGAGGCGAAGTAAAAGACCAGTTTGGACTTGATGCGCCACTTACTGAAAGAACAAGAGCGGCACAGGAAATTGCAAGACGAACGATTGATATTGATATTAAAAAGAATCTTATGCAAGAGGTTGATGATAAACCTATTCAGATTACCCTTAATTGGGCTAGAAATGACAATTCCTAACTTCATTGTTTTTCCTCCTTCCTTAAAGACGAGTGTATTTTTTATATACTCGTCTTTATTTTTATTTTTTATTGTGCTATACTGAAAAATAATAAGCGGAAAGGAGGTAAAAAACTTGGTGTCTAACTATATGCCGATACTTATATCTATCGCTTCTTTACTATTCGCCATGTATACATATGGCGCAAAACACAACACAGAAAGCACAACCGAAATGACTACCGTAATTGTCAAGTTAGAAAACATTGGCAAAGGCGTTAGTGATATAAAATCAGAAATTGCGTCATTAAAAGATGACCAGAAAGATGACCATGATAGACTTATTAAGGCAGAAACATCTTTAGCAAGCGCATGGAAACGTATTAATGAAATATCTGCAAAAGTAGAAGGGAGTAATGTATGACTAAGCAGGATATTATTCGTAAATTAACAAGCAGAAAATTATGGCTCAGTATCGCAAATTTTACAACTATGGTTCTTATCTATCACGGCGTTGCACAATCTGATGCTGAAAGAGTTGCGGCTATTATTATGGCGGGCGCTTCTGTATTAGGATATGTATTTGCAGAAGGCTTAACAGATGCAAAAAACGTGGAATATGGCGTTGTAGATTTATTTGACGAGGACAGTAATGAATAACTATAATAAAACTGTATTAGGTAAGATAATTACTGCGGTTGAATCTGGTGGACAGAAATATGGGCAGGGTGACTGGGGAAACGTCACCCTTCCCTATACTAATAGTGATAAAGAACATACGGTCACACTCGGTGCCTATCAATTTGGTGGCGGTAGTAATGAAGGCAGAGACTTACTAAAGCTAATTTTAGCTGATTATCCGAGTACTTTTAAATCACACGATAACTGCGGCTTAGAAGAAACTCTCACAATAGATTGGTATGGTACACACTTTAGACCTACGGATAACCAAATTATCGCTATTCGAAAGATTATCAGTACAGAACAGGGTGTCTTATCACAGACAAAAATGTATGCGGAAGTACAGCTTCCTAAGTATCTGAAAAGAGCGAAAGAGTACGGTATTCCAGAATCTAATATACAAGCTACTATGATGTGGGTTGAAATTGAACATCTCGGCGGATTAAACCCGACAAAGCGAGTGTTCGATAGATGCAATGGCATATATACGTTAGACAGCATAATGGATGCATTAAAAGTAGACCAAACTATTGCTCAATACAAAGCTAATGGCGTTGGTGCAGTAAAATATTGGTCTAGACACGTAGCTTGTAGAAAATTTATTGAGCAATACGCTCAGGAGGAAGATAAAATGGCGAGTGCTTTATCAAGAGCAAAAACATTATTACGACAGCCGCAAGGCGATACAATGACAGGATTTACTCCAGATGGAGCATATTATTTCAAAAAAGCAAATCAGTATTACACAACTCCCAAAAAGGGAGATATTATTTACTTCTATTCCGAATCAAAGGGTAGAATCGGACATACTGGTATTGTTACAAATGTTGATTTAGTAAATAAGTTAGCGTATACCGTAGAAGGCAATACAAGTTCTACAGAATACGCTGAAAACGGCGGCTGTGTTGCTAGACATGTATATAGTTTCGCAAAGATTGGCGGATTAAATCGTGTAAACGGATTTGGCAGACCTAACTTTGCGGCGGCGGGAATTACTGCTGACCAATTTGTTGAAACGGCACTTTCTTATTTAGGCTATCTCGAAAAGCGGTCTAATGCTTATCTCGATAGTAAAACAGCTAATGCAGGCAGTGGTAATTATCAAAGATTCCAACGAGATGTTGGTGCAGGTAATGGCGACCAGTGGTGCCAGTATTATGTTGATGCAATAGCATTATATACATGCCAAACTTACTATATTGCATATGAGATTCCGCAGTCCAATGATGCTTGCCATATTAATGTGGCACAAGGACAAAAGTGGTTAAATGAGAACTTTGGTGGAATTCTCAAACAGTATTGTGGTGCATTACTTGTTGTAGATGGAGACTTTGGTCCAAAAACAAAAAAGGCTGTGGTTGCTGTTTGGAAGTATTCTATGAATCAACTTGTCGATTCAGACTTAACTCCAGATAATGAGAACTTTGGAGATAAGTGTAAAGAATACGCCAACTATGCGTTAGTAGGCTATGGAACAAGCGGAGTATTTACTTATCTGTGTCAGCTTTTATTAGCCGCACACGGTTGGTATACAGATAAGATGGATGGTGAAGCCGGTAATAATACTGTCAACGCAATTAAATTGTTCCAGAAGTCTATTGAGAAAGAAGTAGACGGATGTTGTGGACCTGATACGTGGTTTAACTTATTTAACGAGGCATTTATTTATTAAAATATGAGTGAGCAGGATATTAATATAAATTTAAGCGATTGTATCATACCAATGTATGATGATTTATTAAATGATATATTACTCCATAAGCACACACACTATGTTATGGCTGGCGGACGAGGAAGTACAAAATCCTCGTTCGTTGGCATAGCAATTCCACTTATATTAATACAGAATCCGAAAGTACATGCGGCTTGTTTTAGAAAAGTCGGCAATACAATTCAAAATAGTATATACGCCCAGTTATGTTGGGGAATATCCCAACTTGGACTGGATACACTATTTCGTATTCCTAAAACATACGCTACCCCTATAACATATCTTCCAACTGGTCAGCAGATTTTCTTTTTGGGCTTAGATGACCCAATGAAAATCAAATCTATCAAACCGAAGTTTGGTTATATAGGTGTAACGTGGTTCGAGGAATTAGACCAATACGCAGGTCAACGAGAGTTAAGAACCGTTACTCAGTCTACAATGCGTGGCGGTGACGATTTCTGGGACTTTAGAACATTCAACCCGCCCATAAGTAAAAATAACTGGGCAAATGAATATGCCGAAGAGTGTGAAATATACAGACAGAATAACACACTTGTAACTAGGAATACTTATTTAGATGTTCCAGAGCAATGGCTTGGACAGCAGTTCATTGAAGAAGCAGAAGATTTAAAATTAGTAAATCCTAGAGCATATCAACATGAGTATTTAGGTGAAGCTATTGGTACTGGCGGTGATGTATTTCCAAATGTTGAAGATTTGGATATGGAACAGCTTGTCGATAGATACGATGCTTACGGTAATGTAATAGAATCTAAGCCTATGTGGCAGACTTTTGACAAGATATATAACGGACTTGACTGGGGTTTTGCAAGAGACCCATTTCATTATGTACGTTGTTATTTTGATAAACGCTATTTAGATTTATACATTTTTGATGAATACAGAACAATGCATTGCCGTAATAAAACGGTATTTGATGCATTGTACAAAGAAGAAAAGAAATTATCTACGGAAGAATTATTAATAGCAGATAGTGCGGAGCCAAAATCTATTATGGACTTTAAATCATATGGTGCATTTATTCGAGGAGCAGAAAAAGGACCCGAAAGTGTACGATACGGAATAAAGTGGTTACAGGGTTTAAATCATATTTATATTGATAAACGTAGGTGTCCATACACATTTAAAGAATTTGTACAGTATGAGTATGAAAAAGATAGGGACGGCAACTTCATTTCTGCTTATCCAGATAAAGATAATCATAGTATTGACGCAACCCGCTATGCTATGGAGAAGTATGCGAATAGGAGAGGAAACTAATGTCAAGATGGCAAAACCTAGACATTATAAACTTTGAAGGTGTCGGAAAGTATAATATTCCAGAACTTGCGCCCACAACAGAGTGTAATGCAAAAGACTGGATGCGATTTAGCGCATGTTTAACGGATAGACGAATTTCAAGAAAAAAGGAACAAACCGGTGTACATTTCTTTTTATACGATGGTGAATTTGAAAGATGTTGGAGTAATCCTACTAGATATGGAGATATGTTATTAGCATATAATTGTGTGCTATCACCAGATTTTAGTCTTTATACATCTTTCCCAAAGGCTGTTCAAATATGGAATCATTACAGAAAACAGTGGCTCGCTAAATATTGGCAAGAAGATTTGGGATTAACAGTAATTCCAACTGTAACCTGGGGTGATGAAAGTAGTTATGAATTCTGCTTTGATGGACAACCAAAACATAGTATAGTAGCTGTGTCAAATATTGGCTGTTGCAAAAACGAAGAAGTGCATAAATTATTCTTACAAGGTTATAATGAGATGTTAAAACGATTAGAGCCAGAATTAATACTTGTATACACTAGACGAATATGCGATTATCCTGGCAATGTTAAATATATTCATTATACACCATTTAAAAACGAAACTTGTGAATTTAATGAGGAGGAAGACGCATAATGGGCGGCGGCGGTAACTCAGGTGCAAAGGCACTCGGCCTAGCAAGGGTCGGCGACAGGCCAAAACGACAAAGTTCAAGCGGCATAAAATTTGCCCGAGAATTATTTGAAAAAAATGATGGAACATTTCTCAGGTCGTTAAAAACACGATTATTAGTTGACATTGATAATTTCACTAAAACTGGAAAGGTGTCAGCCAATACAGTATCTTATCGTATTATTTATCAAAATGGTGTTGAAGTAAGCGTTAGGTATAAAGACGGTAAAGAAATAATACGAGACCCAAGAGACCCAAGTAAACACTATAAAAGTTTTCGATTAAATAGAATTGCCTATATATCAAGAGCAGATGGAAATCAAAATTTTTCAGATTCATTAGGATTTTTTTCATCATCACAAGACAAACGAATAAAGAGTATATTTTCAAGCGATAGTAGGTTTAAAAGTTACAGTAACGAAGTGAAAAAACTTTTTACGCCAAAGCGCAAAAAGAAATCTACTCGTAAGAAAAAATAATGTATGGAGAGTGTGGATGCATTACGATAGAGGAAAACAGCAAACAAGAATTTTAGAGCAGAATATTCATAATCTTGTATATGCCCATTTTGATGGTGAAGGCGAATATGATATGCCAATACTTGACCCAGTTCATATAGATGATTTAGAAAGTATTCCGTTACAAGGATTTAATTATGCGTTGAAAGAAAAACATCCAGAAAATATAGGCGTTCACTTCTTTTTACATGATTATCAGTTTGAACGAGTATGGAAATATCCGGACAGATATACTGAGTGTTTATCTAAATTTGCATTTGTACTCTCTCCAGATTTTTCTCCTTATGCAGATACACCAAAAGCTATAAAAGTTTTCAATGTTTATAGAAAAATGTGGTGTGGCAGATATTGGCAAAAACACGGCATGAAAGTAATTCCAACTATTACGTGGGGAAATGATGAAGATTTAGCGTGGTGTCTTGACGGAGTACCGAAATACAGTACAATAGCAATATCAACTATGGGAGAAGGCAGATGGGCAAATTTTAAAGCACTGAAACATAATTGGGAATATATCATGGATAAATTAGAGCCAGAAACAATTTTACTTTATGGCAAAGATTTATCGAATGAACTAAGCGGTAATATTGTATTTAAAAAATTAATTAATTCTAAGGTGGCTATATAATGGGCAATTACATATATTATTGGGATAGTGCTAATAAAAAGAAAAGATACGGCGGTAAACGTGGGGCAATGACAAGTGAGTTCAGCGATAAAGATGCAGGAACAAAACGTACAATGAAACGTGAAACCGCAGGAACAAAACGAGAATTTAAAGGTTCTAAATCCAACGAGTACACGTTCTACTCACCGTCAAAAGGCACTCTTGTTGTTACGGCTACTTCTTTTGAGGAAGCGTGGAGACGAGCAAAAGCACTTGGATATAGTAGGAGAAATTATAGGAGTAAATAAACTATGTCAATTTGGAATAGCATAGTATCAAAACTAAGGGAGTTAATTACGAGCATGATTGGAAGTAAAACAATCCAAAGAGAATTAAATGTATCATATGCAATATCTCCAAAAATGGAGAAAGCAATACAGATGTGGTCCGTTATGTACGCAGATGAAGCACCGTGGTTACACGAACCTGATGATAACGACCCGACAAATATTGTATCTTTAGGACTTCCGGCACTAATCGCAAGTGAAAAAGCTAGAACAGCTTTATTAGAACTTGAATCGGAAATTACTGTTCCTACAGAACAAGTTGAAATTGATAATCCCGATTATCCAGGCGAAACAAAATATATACGTACACCTGATGGCAGGTCTGTCGCAGTTCCTTCAATGATGCCACCACAAAAAATAATGGAAGATAGACCAACTGGAGATTCTTCTAGAGCTGAATATCTTGAAAGTCAGTATAAAAAGCTAAAGAAGCAGATACGGAAACAGATAGAGTACGGTATTGCAAAAGGTGGATTAGTGATAAAGCCATATGTTGTTGCCAATCAAAGCACAACGGCTGATGGCGTTGATTCTGATTTAACTCCAAGTCTTGAAATAGAATTCGATTTTGTACAGGCAGACGCATTTTATCCATTAACATTTGATGCTTCTGGTAAAATAACTGAGGCAGCTTTTGTACAATCTAAAGTAGAAAAGAATGTAGTTTACCGCAAATTAGAGTATCACAAATGGGAAAATAACGTAGTAACGGTTATCAACAAAGCATATAAATCTAATAACTTACGTGCAAATACAGATTTGAATAATACTGATTTAGGCGAAGAAATTTCTCTGCAAGAAGTTCCAGAGTGGAAAAATCTTGACGAAAAAGCCACAATTAAAAATGTTACTCAGCCGTTATTTGCATACTTTAAAATGCCAGAAGCTAATACGATTGATACAACAAGTCCATTAGGAGTATCTGGATTTAGTAGGGCAGTAAATCTTATTCGTGATGCCGATATTCAATATAGTAGATTACTTTGGGAATATGAAGGCGGCGAACTTGCGATCGATATTGACCGAGATGCTTTAAGAACTGATGAAGACGGCAATGGAAATGAGCATACTAGACCAAATCAATTACAACGTAGACTGTTTAGAAAAGTAGACTTAGGGTCTAGTTCAGACACGTATCAGCCGTTCGCACCTTCATTACGTGATAATCACTATATAGACGGTCTCAATACTATTCTTATGAGAATAGAAGATGTTTGTGGCATCAGTAGAGGTACATTATCCGATAGTGCAGATGTGGCAAGAACTGCAACAGAATTAAGAATTTTAAAACAGCGGAGTTATCAAACCAACGCAGATATTCAAAGTGCCATTGAAGATACATTAAGGGATGTAATTTATATTATGGATGTATATGCGACACTATATGAGATTACACCTGATGGCGAATATGATGTAAGTTTTGAGTGGGATGATTCTATTCTTGTTGACGTTGATGCCGAATTAACGAACCGTATTACGCTTCAAAGCAATAGACTTACTTCCAGAGTTGAGACTAGAATGTGGTATTTTGGTGAGACTGAAAGACAGGCTAGAGAGGCGCTTGCTCAAATTGATGCAGAAGAAGCCGAAGCTATGGAAAAAGAACTTGCATTGCAAGCTAATCAACAATTTAACGATATGGAAGACAGTGAGGAATAATCATGTTAAGTGATAACGCCATTGACAATCTTGTACAACCTATTGTAGACAGACAAGAATCTATCAATATGTACGTTATCCTAAAAATGGCTGATAGATTAAAAGCTGTGCGAGAACTTTCCAGACGAGATGTAGAAAAATTACGAACTTTAGCAGTAACGGGCGCAGATGTACGTGAAATCAATAAAGAACTTGCCAAACAATCTGGTTTACAAGAACGGGATATTAAGAACTTAATAAAAACTGTCGGTGCAGATACCTATAAAGACACAAAACCATTTTATGATTACAGGCATAAATCTTATATACCGTTTGAGAAGAACAGAAAAATGCAACGTATAGTATCTGGAATTGCAAACCAAACTAGAGATACTTACAAAAATATTTCCAATTCATCTGCCACAGGATTTGTTATACGTGATAGAGATAATCCTCTTAGAACGCATTTTTATAAAATAGAGGATACCTATAGAAAAATTATTGATGAAGCTATACAGGCGTCCTTAACGGGATTAGTAAGTTCTGATACCGCTATTAACTGGGCAATAAAACAATTACTTAATAGCGGTATCAGACGAATTTCTTGGGATAGCGGTTATACACAGCGATTAGACACAGCAGTAAGAAGAAACGTATTGGAAGGCGTTAAGTTAGTCAAACAAGCAATAAATGACGAAGCTGGAAAGGATTTTGACGCAGATGGAAAAGAACTAAGCGCACACATGAATTCCGCACCAGACCATGAACCGTTTCAAGGACATATTTTTACAAATGCTGAGTGGAATAAAATACAAACATGCAATGACTTTGAAGACATTAACGGCCAAAAATTTTCTGGCGTAGATAGAATTATAGGCGTTTGGAATTGTAAACACGTTGCTACTTCAATCGTTATAGCAAAGCATAAACCCAAATATACTCCAGAACAGTTACAAAAGTTTATAGACGATAACGCAGAAGGCTATACTGCACCGGACGGTAAACACATGACACTGTATCAATGCACACAGAAACAAAGACGCATGGAAACTAGAATACGATATGCAAAAGAAGAACAGATGGCAATGAAAGAATTAGGAAATAAAACAGGTAAAATACTTGCACGGCAAAAAGTTATACAGTTTACAAACGATTATAAAGCATTTAGTAAAGCATGTGGATTACCAACGAAGATGAAACGCTGTGGCGTATCTGGGTATACCGCATACTAAAAATACGTATATACGTATATAAAATTCGTGTTTACAAAGTGGAATAAATGTTTTATAATACTATTGGGTTGATGCTTGTTTGTCATTGGTTCTTCTTTCGTGATGGTTGAGTGCTAGGACATTTGTTCTGCACTCAACTTTCAAGCATTTGCCCGTTGCGAATGACAACATTTAAAAACATTCACATTCTACCGCCAAACTGCCCGGCGGACATATAAGTTTGCAGACATAAAGAAGAATGTAAAAGGAGCTATGTATGACAGTAAAGGAAATCTTTGACAAAGCGCAGGATGGAACACTCACATGGGAGCAGTTTCAAACTGCAATGGGCGACTCAAAATTTGTGGACTTGACAGAAGGTAATTATGTATCTAAACAGAAATATGATGATGAAATTTCTCAAAGGGATACACGCATTACAGAACTTACAACAACAATTTCCGCAAGAGACACCGATTTAGCAACCCTACAACAGACACTAAAGGATGCTGGTGATGTTGAGGCTTTAAAGAAAGCGTCCGCTGATTTAGCAGAGTTACAGCAGAGATACGACAAAGAAACAAAGGACTATCAGAAACAGCTTACAAAACAGGCGTATGAATTTGCAGTAAAAGAATTTGCCAATACTAAGACATTTTCTAGCAATGCCGCAAAAAGAGATTTTACGAACGCTTTACTTGCAAAGAATCTTAATCTGGAAGACGGTAGAATTATTGGAGCAGAAGATTTTGTACAGATTTATACAAAAGATAATGCAGACGCATTTGTTACTCCGAAAACTGAACCGAAACCACAATTTGTAAGCGGTCCTGGTAAGAAAGAATCTGCTAAATTAACATTAACAGAAATGATGCAATTAAAAAATAACGACCCTAATGCAGTTATTGATTTTTAACGGAGGTTAAATTATGCCGTATTTTGATTCTAAAATTTTTAATGGTGAGGTATTCCAGAAGTATGTCGATAGAGTACCGAACCTCAAACTTAATGAACTGCTTAAATCCAGAGCAGTTACTTCCCGTCAGGACTTAGCAAGTGCTATGGCTGACCAAGTTGGTGGTAATTATATCACTACTCCGCTGAAAGGCCTTATTAGCGGAACTACGCCGCTCAACTATGACGGTGTAACAGATATTACATCCCAGAATACACAGACATTCAGCCATTCTAGAGTAGTCGTTGGTCGTGCGCAGGCATGGACTGAGAAAGACTTCTCTTATGATATTACAGGCGGTGTAGATTTCATGGAGAATGTCGCACAGCAGGTCGCTGAGTACTGGGATGAAATTGACCAGGCAACTCTTGTTTCTATTCTTACTGGCGTATTCAGTATGTCTGATACAGAAGGTGCAAGATTTGTTTCTGAGCATACTCACGATATTACCGCAGTTGCTAACAGCGAAGGTAGAACAGGTTTCATGGATGCTACTTCTCTGAATACAGCCATTCAGAAGGCATGCGGTGACCACAAGAACAAATTTAGTCTCGCAATTATGCATTCCGTAGTTGCAACAAATCTTGAGAACATGAAGGTCCTTGTTTACCTCAAGTATAACGATGCAAACGGCATGGAGCGTGAGACTGGACTTGCTACACTGAATGGTAGACTTGTCATTGTTGATGATAGTATGCCGGTCCTGGAAGACCCGAATACTGCAACTTTCTCTAAGACAACTGATACAGCGGTTACAGCAGGTAAGACTTACTACACAAGAACAGGTTCTTCCGGCAATTATACTTACACAGTAGTTGTTAATCCGCAGGATTCTTCTATTAATTCTTATTATGAGAAGACTGGTAACGGTAATCCGGTTTATGTAACATTCCTGTTTGGTGACGGCGCTATCGAGTATACGAACTGCGGCGCTAAAGTTCCGGCAGAAATGAGCCGTGACCCGAAGACTAATGGTGGTCAGGATACACTGTACAACAGACAGAGAAAATGTTTCTCCCCGTACGGTATTTCTTTCACGAAAGCCCACATGTCTACTCTGTCTCCGACAGACGCAGAACTGTCTGACGGCGCTAACTGGGAGCTTGTTAATACAGGCGGCGCAAACAAGAAGTACATCAATCTGAAAGCTATCCCGATTGCACGTATCCTTTCTCTCGGCTAATACGATTTTTACGAAGGCGGTGAATTTTAATGTATCTTACATATGAAGAATATCAAGTATTTGGTGGTACATTAGAAGAAACCGCCTTTAATGATATTGAATTTGAAGCAGAATCTTACATAGATTGGTATACATTTAATCGTTTATGGAAACAAACAGAATATCCAGAACGACTAAAGAAGTGCGTATTCCACATAATTCGTTTACTTGAACGGCAACTTGCTCTAATGGGTCAACCGGTTACAACGTCTGGACAGTCTGGTGATACAGGCGGTTCACAGATTGCGTCAATGTCAAATGACGGTGTTTCTATTAGCTATAATGTAGTTAATGCACATGAAGCACTAGAACTTACACGGCGAGAAGTTGATAAAACTATAGAGAAACAACTTGCAGGAGTAACGAATAATCTAGGAAAGAAATTATTATACAGAGGAATATATCCCGATGAATAATATATATCCGCCTTGGTGGAATACTACAATCACTCTTTATAATAAATTTGTTGACCCTCAGACTAATATAGTTAAATGGTATAGACACGTAATAAGAGGCACATTTTGGAAATATGCCGGCAATAAAGTTGTCATTGATAAAACAGTTTTAGAAACCAACGATATAATTTGTCGAATTCGTAAAGACGAATTATTTAAAAACAAATTTGAATGGGTTCGACTTCCTAATGATGAAATGCCAAACTATTTCACACTTGCGCCGGAAGATGTTATTATAAAGGGAGAAGTCGATGATGAAATAAATGAATACCAATCTGGAAAACGTGCAACAGATTTAAAGAAGAAGTACAAAAATTTACAAGGTTGTTTAGAGATTCAGCAATGGACAGATAATACTGGTGATGAACGTGGTATAGAACACTACTACGTGAAAGGAATATAATGGCTAGAAGTCCTACTGTAAACATACAAGTAAGTCATTTTCGTACAAATAAACAACAGGAATTACTCAAACTGTTAAATGATAATTCCGTACGAAAAGAAATAAATACGATGATAAAAGACGCCATTAATAATTTTGTTCCTTACGATGAAGGTAGATTACGCCGTTCAGCCTTAGTAACGCATAAGTCCATTACGTGGGGCAGAAATCTTGGGCATGCCCACTATCAATATGAAGGACAAGTATACGGGCCGAATATTCCAGTAATAAAGAACGGCGAAATCGTTCGATGGGTTTCACCGCCAGGCAAAAAGAAATATCCTACAGGCAGAAGGTTACGATATTCTACACCGGGAACACAAGACCACTGGGATGAAGCCTTTAAAGGTCCTGTAAAGTTAGCGACTAACCAAGAAATCACCAGATATTTAAAACGATTGTGTAAGGAACGAGGATTAAAAGCATGACGGTAGATAAAAATAGTGCAGTAATTGAATATTTTTTAAACTGTCCTGTAATACTAGAAAATCCTTTGTACTTCAACTTTATTAATGCCGAAGATAATACAAATCAAATTGTAACCCAAACAACAGAACGATATGCCGAAAGAAAATATGTGGACGGCAGTGTTCTGAAAACATATACCTTTACTCTCATTATTCATAAATCTGTGGCAGATATACCTATTGTAAAAGTGTCAGGATACCCAAATGAAAATATGCTTGATATATCAGATGTGCAAGCAATTATTGATTGGATAAGTACACAAGACGATGCACACACTTATCCAGATTTTGGTACAGACTGTATTATTGAATCTATGTCAACTACTACAGACACGCCAAGTTTTGATGGCATAGACGATGAACCATCACCGGCACTTGCAGTATATAGCATAACAGTAGAAATAAAATACTTAGACATAAGCAAACAAATTTGGAGGTAATTTATTATGGCAGTTTCACCGTTTAACCTTGCCGATGGCCAGAGAGCCGAACGAAAATTACTTATTACCGTAGCAGAGTGGACAGAAGGCAGTACGCAGGTGCGTGAACTTCTTGGTAGACGTACAGAGGATTCTAGTATTGACTATAATCCGGACATTGAAACAACTACTGACATTCTCGGTAATAACTATACTGATATGAACAGAACACAGCCGCAACAGGATTTCGACCCGTACACAATTCTTGGCGGCTCAAAACTTGGCGCTAAACTTAATGATATTAGACGGAGAAATGCTCTGTCTGAACTGAATCAGTTTACCGTATATATCATTACGGCATTTGTTGGCACAAGTGGTTCCTATGAAGCTGAAAAACATGTTGACTGTACAATTACTTACAACAGCATTGGTGGAGATTCTACAGTTAATATGCCGATTTCTGTATATTTCAGCAACAAGATTACACTCGGTACAGTTGATAAGTTGGCGGATGATTTCACATTCACTGAGGCATCATAATTAATACGAAAGAAGAGGTAGTTACAATGGCAAGCAAGCGCAAATATGACGGCGAGTTAGATTTAAGATTATCTAGTCGGAAAAGATTTAGAATTGATGGTGACGATAATAGAGTCCTGGAGTTAAATACATCAGACCTTAATCTTATTACTAGATTAAGAAGTGCATATCCGCAACTTAAAGATATTGCACAGAACGCATTTAAAGATTTACCGGATGCGGTTATCGAAGATGAAAATTATGATTTCATGGAAGATGAAGCAACAAGTAAACTTTCCGAAGCGTTACAGGATGCAGATACAAAAATGCGGTCGTTACTTGATTACATTTTTGATTCTAATGTATCGGAATTATGTGCGCCACACGGTTCTATGTTTGACCCAGTTAATGGTAAACTCAGATTTGAGCATATCATTGACACACTCGCACCGTTATATGAAACTGACATATCAACCGAAATGAATAAAGTGACTGCTAACGTGAGTAAGCACACAGCGAAGTATACAAAATAATATGTATGAAATTCCTACAACCGTACGAATAAATGGTGAGGAATACGCAATAAGAAATGATGGGGACTACCGAGTAATTTTGGATTGTTTCTTAGCGTTAGAAGATGATACGCTAGATTCCAAAGAGAGATTGCTGGCGGCCCTCATCATTTTTTATGAGGATTTTAATAGTATTCAGGACGTTTATTCGTTTGAATATTTGGAAGAAGCAGTTACGGGAATGTATAATTTCTTTAACTGCGGTCAAGAGCCGTCTGAAAATAACTCCGTCAATTATAAATTGATTGATTGGGAGAAAGATTCTCAGCTTATATGTTCCGCAATAAATAAAGTTGCCAATAAAGAAATTCGTGCAGAAAAGTATTTACATTGGTGGACATTTATGGGTTATTATGCGGCGATAGGTGAATCTGCGCTAACAACTATTATTCATATAAGAGATAAAATAGTTAGGCAGGAACGGCTCGATAAATCGGAGCGAAAATATAAGCAAAGAAATCCGCAATACTTTGACTGGAATCATAGTTCAGTTGAACAGCGAGAAGCGGATAGACTTGTTACAGAACTTTGGAATAGTGGTGTATAAAACATGGCTGATATTACATTATCTGTTGATTTAGATGCCAGTGCTGTAAAAAGTACCTCAGATAGTTTACAGCAGGACGTTAAAGACATATTCGATAAGGCAAGTAGCGCAAAAGATTTGTCTGCGCCATTTAAAAATCTACTTGCAACAATGGATAGATTAGCCCAAAAAAGTGCATCTATAAAACAAAAACTTGAGGACTTAGAAAAAACTCCAAATGTCGCAACACCAGAGTACGCAAAATTAAGCGCCGAGTATGATAAACTTATTGCAAAACAAGATAGACTTAATGACCGAATGACTAAATTCAAAGCATTAGGTGGTAATGTAAGCAGTAAGTCTTATAAATCCATGCAGTATGATATGAGCGAACTTAGCGCACAAATAGCAAAAGTACAGGCTCAGAAAGACAAACTGGAAACGGCAGGCCAAGCATTTACACCTGTAGTAGATACCACACAATATCAGAATCTTTTGACACAGCTTAACGGTGTTAATAATCAACTTACATTATGTCGAGACAAGGCACAAGCATTTAGTGAAGTCAAAGTAGATACAGGTATATTTGATAGATTAAAGTCTGCTATAGGCAATGTTGGTACTGCTATTCAATCCGGTCTCGGTAATTTAAAATCATATTTTAGTAGTTTATCGGGTGTAGTTCCGCCAATATCAATGATTGGCGTTGCATTTACAAACGTAGCAATGGTGGCAACAAGAGCAATTGGCGGTATTTTTGGACTACTTGCCAAATTACCCGGCGGTGCAGTAAAAGCCGGGTCGGCCATTTTAAAAATTGGTAGCGGCGCAAAACAAGCACTAACGCCTGTTGTTAAACTTTATAACAACGTGCTAAAACTTGCAGGCGGCGGTATTTTAAATGGCTTAAAAAAATTAGGTTCTGCCATAGCTAGTGTGGGAAAACATGCAGGTTCGTCAAGTAGCGGATTTGAGAAGGGATTTAAGTCCTTTATTCGATACGGACTTGGTGTACGTTCTATATTTGCTCTCATTAATAAATTAAGACGGGCACTAATTTCTGGCTTTGAGAATCTGGCACAAGTACATGAACCGTTCAATCGTTCAGTATCTAATATAATCTCCTCAGTTAATTTATTAAAAAACACAGTAGCAGGAGCATTTGCACCTATTATCGAAGCTGTAGAACCAGCACTTGTTCGATTAATCAATTTATTTAGTGAAGCGACCGTAAAAGTAGGTCAATTTATTGCGGCAATTACTGGTAAAGAGTTTGTTCGTGCAAATTATGTACAAAAAGATTATGCGGCATCATTAGACGCAACAAAGAAAAAGAATCAAGCGGCAGCCAAAGCGGCAAAAGCGGCAGCCAAAGCGGCAAAAAAACAGGCGAAAGAAGAGGAAGAACTTAAAAAACAATTACTAGGATTCGATGATGTAGAAATACTTCACGAGGATAAAGATAACGATACCGACACGACTACTGACCCAACTGCTGGACTTGACGATACACTAGACGCACTCCAAGACGATTTCTCTTTTACTGAATCTCCTATAGAAAGTGCTATAGAGACATTTGTTGAAAGATTTAAAAAAGCGTGGCTAAATGCTGACTTTTACGATATAGGAAGAATTGTAGGCGAAAAACTTAAAAAAGCATTAGATAGTATTCCGTGGGATTATATAAAAGAGACAGCATGGAGAATAGCAAAAAGTCTGGCAACATTTTTAAACGGCTTTATAGAAACTCCTGGATTATTCGCTTCTATAGGGCACACTATTGCAGAAGCGTTAAATACTGGACTGATTTTTGCTAATACTTTCTTGGAAAACTTTCATTTTGACAGTTTTGCGAAAGCCATCGGTGAAGGTATAAATACTGCTGTAAAAGATTTTGACTGGAATTTATTAGTTACGACCATAGACAATGCGATTAACGGAGCATTAACATTTGCATATAATCTTATTAACTCTGTTGATTGGACTACAATGGTGTCGAATGTCGCCAACAGTTTGAACAATGCATTTACAGGTATTGATTGGAACCTACTCGCATCCACATTAGTTGACGGTATAAATACTGTATTTGATATATGGTACACATTTGTTACGACTTTTGATTTTTCAGAATTCGGTATACGAATAGGAACCGCAATATCAAGAGTATTACAAGAAGTTAATTGGGCAGAAGGCGGGGCAAGTTTAGCCGGCACAATCAACGGTATCTTCCATGCATTGAACGGATTTATAATGGCGACAGACTGGAGAGCGTTAGGTAAGGCTGTTATTGATGCAGTAGCAGGATTTTTCATTGAATTTGATGCAAGTGCCGCAGGTGAATTTTTAGGCAATATTCCGATTGTAATATTTGAAACACTTTCTGGTGCAATTCAAGCAGTAGACTGGGCACAACTGCCGACCAACATTATAAATTTCATAAAAGACTTCTTATCCGGATTTAATTGGGCAGAAATTGCCAACTTGGCAGGAGAACTTATTGGTGCCGCATTTAAAGCACTTGTAGAAGTTGGCGGCACATTATTGCAAACAATTAAAGAATGTTTCCACGCAATTATAGACGGTGGCAAAGAGGGAATAGTAGATGCGTTAAAAGATATAGGCACATGGATATATGACCACATATTTAAACCGTTTATAGACGGATTTAAAGCCGCATTTGGAATCCACTCTCCTGCCGAAACTATGAAACCGCTTGGCGCCAATATTATACAAGGTCTCTACACAGGAATTACAGACATTATTAAAAATGTTGGCATTTGGGTAAAAACGAATATTGCCGATAAGTTTATTACAGCAGTAAAAAACGGATTTGGTTTACTTGGTGGAGCGGCTAATCGAATGTTCTCTATCGGTAAATCTGCTATTGAAGGGTTCAAATCCGGTGCGTCAAATGTCATGACAACTGCTGGAACTTGGATTAAGAACAATATTGCTGACCCAATTCTCAATCACTTTAAAGGCAACTTCGGTATTGCCAATAATGATTCAAAGACGTTCTCTAACTACGGCAGTACAGTTGTCGGTAGTTTACGAAGCGGTATCTCCAATAGTTCTAGTAAGCCAGTTGAAGAAATTTCTTCCATGCAGTCTAGGATGCAAAATGTTATTACTTCTACAATGAGTAAGTGGTTAGACCACGGCCGTGATTTAATTAGTAATCTCAGCGATGGCATTAAACGTACAACTGATGAAAGTAGAAGAAAGGTAGAGGACTTATTACAGAGACTTCAAGAAACGGTCAATTCTTATAGAGCAAGATTTAGACAAGCCGGTGAAGAACTTGCTGAAAACATGGCAGACGGGTTTAGTAGACAATCTCGTTATTTACAGCAAGTAGCAAGGGAAGTTGCCGAAGATATGTATTATAGCTTTACACAGGCTGACTGGTACAGAATCGGTGAAAGTATCGTGGACGGTATTTATAGGGGTGTTACAGACAATTCTGGCTCTCTCAATATATTGGCTCATAATACAGCTATTGATATGTATAATGCGGCTCGTGAAGCACTTGATATTCATTCTCCGTCTAGAAAATTCGGATGGATTGGTGAAATGTCTATGAAAGGTTTAGCCGGTGGTGTATTAGATAACAAGGGCACAGTTATTTCAAAAATCACTGACATAACCAATGCAATGGAAAAAGAAGCAGAAAAGGCTAGTCCGTCTATTACAATCTCAGAATCAATAGGAGATTGGATAAGGTATTTAGATACAGTACTTTCTACATTCGGAAATATGGTATCAGCAGAATTTGATAGATTAGTTGCGTCAATGGGAACATTATCTGCCTATAATGTTCCTGCAGTAGCACAAGGAAGAATTGTTCCGCCTAGTTCATTTAATAGATTTAATCAGTCGCAAGACTTAATAAATCTGCAAAGGACATTAGATAATTTATCAAGTTCTATAATAACCTATGATGATTTACAGGCAATTATTGTATCTGCTTTCCAACAGTATCTTAATATCAATTTCTATCTTGAAGATGAACAGCTTGCCCGTCATGCAAATGCTGGCAACTTGAAATTAGATAGAAGATATAATATAATTAACAAAACACGATAATTGGAGAGGTGATATATGTTAGCAGATAAACCTTTTCAGATTGACGGCGTTACTGTGCCAACGCCGTCAAGTTATGATTTTAGTATTGAAGATGTATCTTCTGAGGAAACAGGCAGAACGCTTGATGGCGTAATGCATAAGGACGTTGTTGCAGTAAAAGATTATTACACATGTACATGGAAGTCTTTGGGATGGAATGAAGCGGCTGAATTGTTAAGACTGGTTGACGGCAAAGAAATTGTTACAGTTACTTATGCAGACCCACTCTTTCCTGATATGATGAAGGTTGGAGAGTTCTATGTCGGCAAACGTGCAGGCAAAGCAAATAATTTACGCAATATGAAAAATACGTGGAAGGATATAACATTTCAGTTTATTAGGATTTAATTATGAAAAATATATCGAACGCATTTAAGCGGGCATTATTTTACAATAAGCGAGATTATATTGCTCTTGCCGACATAACTCTTACAGATGGCACAGTTTTACACTTAACTAACGATGAAATTTGGCAGGGCGGATATTCAAGAGAAGAAGCAATTTCTGAGGACGAAAACTTTACGGTTCTTGGCTCCGCTATTATAAATTCTGCCACACTTATTATTAACAATATTAGCGATAAATTTTCTGAATACACATTTGAAAAGGCTACTGTTCAACTACACGAAGCCATGGAGTTTACTAATGAAACTCCGTCCAGAACTGAATCGCTGTACGCCGGTGAATACACAGTAGAAGATACAAAATATAACGGCGCTACAATAAAATTATCTTTAGTGGATAATATGTCTAAATTTGATAGACCTTATTCAGAAAGTAGCTTATCTTATCCTGCTACTTGTGATTCTATTATCCGAAATGCTTGTTCTGTTTGTGGTGTAACATTACAAACATTTGAATCCGCATTAAAGAATTTATCCATTCCTAATCCGCCTGAAAAAGAAGGAATTACATTCAGAGAAGTAATTAGTTGGGTCGCAACTATTTGTGGATGTTACGCTAAATGCGATACTCGTGGTAGATTAGAATTAAAGTGGATTGATAGAACACTTTTACAGCAAACATTAGACAGTATAGATGGTGGTGAATTTGACGCAGGAACCCCATATTATACTACAGGCGTTAGTTTAAACGGTGGAACATTTAATCCGTGGAATACAGGCGATGTATATGATGGCGGAGACTTTGCAGAACTAGATAATATCGCAACTATAAAAGGATTATCTTCACAAGATATTTGTGTTGACGATACAGTTATTGCAGGAGTTAGAATCTTAATAAAAGATAAGACGGCAGACAGTAACCAAGATATATTGTCATATGTGTATCCGTCTAATTATACAGAAGGATTTGTTGTAGAGGTTTCAGACAACGAATTTATAACCACCGACAATGTTCAAACTATTTTGACACACTTAGGAACACTGTTATATGGCATGACATTTAGAAAATTAAATGTTACTCAACTAAGTGACCCATCTATTGAAGCCGGTGATATAGGACTTGTAATTGATAGAAAACAACACTCTTATGCCATTATTGTTACTAGATGCACATTTAAGATAGGTTCCATGCAAACTATTGTTTGCGGTTCTGAGTCGGCATTAAATAATTCATCCACAAGATTTTCACAAGCAACTAAAACATTCCTTGAAACTAAAGCGATGATGAATGTTGAAAGGAATGAAAGAGTAATTGCATTACAACAATTATCAAACGCCTTAAACTCTAAAGCAGGTTTATATACAACAGTACAAACAACTTCTAGTGGTAGTATTTATTACATGCATGATTTGCCAAATTTGTCTGAATCTAAAGTTGTTTGGAAAATGACAAATGAAGCGTGGGGTGTTACTACTAATTATAACGGCGCACACCCAGAACAGACCGTATGGAATGCAGGTATGACTGTTGACGGCAATACTATTGTTAATATACTATCTGCGGTAGGAATTAGTGCTAGTTGGATTAACACAGGAGAATTTTCTGCACATGATAGTAACGGTAACGAAACATTTTATGTTAATGCAGATAGCGGTGTTGTTAGAATCGTAGCAAATTCATTCTCCTTGTCAAATGGGAGCACTATTGATTCTATCGCACAGGCAAAAGCGTCTGCGGCAGTTAATGGTCAAACACAACAATCAATTTTCAATAAATTAACCAATAATTCCGCTGACCAAGGAATTTACCTTGAGAACGGTAAAATATATATTAATTCGTCTTACATTAAGACGGGTGAACTTGTAGTTGGTGGACTGAATAACACATACGGTAAAATCACTGTAAAAGGTGTGAGCGGCACCGTGGCAAAAATTGATTTATCCGGAATAACAGCAGTTGGACACGAAAATTATGACGTTAATATACCGCTTAATATATTATTTACTGAGTATGGATTAAGCAGATACCATGATGATATTACAGTACCAGATATAGGACTTGGTTTCAGCAATATGACTGTAAACAATGTTCGATACCCGTATGCACAGTTGTGGGCATCTATGTTGGAACTAACTGCTCGGAATGGATTACCAATAAGTCTATCATTTAGTAATCAAGGCAATAATTACGGCACAGAAATATATAGATTTGAAGTAGCTAAAGCCACATTCTCTGCTAAGTTGACAGCATCAGAATTACACGCATCAAACGGATATAGCGGCACCGTTTATACAAATAATTTAAAGTTTACAATAAAAGACGGTATTGTAACTGAGGTAACTTCTACATAATAAGTGAGGTACAACAATGCAAATAGATTTAATTAAAAATCAAATTGGCGGATTAATAAACGGGTTTCTTGCACAAAAGTTAGTAACACCAACAGAAATGCGCTATGTGCTTAAAGCAATTCAAAGTGAAGTTGCTGAACTGGAACTAACTGAGAGTTACATTAAACATTCGCAAATAGAGCATAAAAAAGAACAATCAGAGCATAAACAGGAACAATTAGAGGAGAATAACGAGTAATGGCTATTCAATTAAGACGAGGAAATTATACAAATTTTGACCCGTCAAAAATGCGTCCTGGTGAAGTTGCAGTAGTGCAGACTGGTGACCCAAATACACGTAGCGGAAAAGCTATGTATATAGCACCAACTTCAAATGAAGTAAAACGAGTAGCATTTGTTGATGATGTGGAAGAAATCGTGTATAATGTAACTGATGATATAGCGGAAGAAATTAATGACCAAGTAGCTGAAAATGTTAGTGCGGCACAAACAGCGGCTAATAATGCAGCCAATAGCGCACAAAAGGCATCACAGTATGTCGTAAGATTTTCAGACCCAAATTCAGATGGTAATATTGTAGTAACTATTGGAGGTGCATAATGTTAAGTTATTCTAAGGCACAAGACAGGGGCGGAACAAAGAGGTATGTCGAAGGTAGCTGTTTATCTACTGACACAAAACCAACAACAAATATTGCAAACGGTTCTATGTTATTAGAAATGGATACTGGTAAAATATTTGTATTTGATGAAGAAAACTCTGAATGGAAGGAGTTTTAATATGGACATTTTATCATATCTTTTAGGATTAAAGAGCGGTGAAAAGAAGGGTAAAGATGTGGAAATAGAGAGTGATTATATTTTTACGGACCCTAATTCAGACGGTAATATTGTAGTAACAAAGGAGGGTGAATAATGGCTAATATATCCTTCAAATCAATTACTTTTCCGGGATTGGCAAACAAGTATCAAGTTCCGGAGATTAGTAATGACTTAATGACACAAGGAAAAGCCGCAGATTCAAAAGCAACAGGTGATGCGCTTAGTGCATTGGAAGATTTAATGGACGATGAAGTAGGTGAAATAAAGGCTGATTTAGAAGATAACGTAAATGATTTAAAGAGCGCAACAGGCAACATTGCGGATCGTCTGGACGCAATAGACGGTGAGGGATATATTCATTTTACAAATCATCAATCAATTACGTTTGTCGATTCAAGCCACATTTGGACATACACAACCGGATTAAATAAATATGCCGCCGTTACAGAAGATGATATGTTCCATCTCAGCGCGGGGGATAAAATCCATGTTACTGGCGGTGTGGTGTATGGCGTTTTTTATAGGAAGGATGCGGATGGGGCTTACGGGAGCACAACAGGCGCTAGCAGTGATTACACGGCATTGCATGACGGAATGTATGCAATTTCCGCGACCCTTAACCCGCAAGTAAATTTAACTGATTCGGAATTCAAACGGCTTGTTAGTTATTTCAGCATTATTCGGGCTGAGTATGCGCTAAAGGATATCAACGCGACATTGACGGAACAGCGCGAGGATATTAATATGCTGTCCGCTGGCCTGAAAGACAATACCGCAACAGATGCAATCCCAATGATTGATGGGAAATACTTTAATCTGACCGGGTCTACTGTGACAATAACAAACAATGTGCCAGTGCCAAGCAATAATGATGCAACTTATAAATGCGGATATATGGCTTGTTCTCCGGGCGATGTGTTTACAGTAAGCGGCCTTGGTGGGAATGCGGCGAGGCTATGGGGGTTCATCAGCAGTTCCGGGACGGTTTTGAGTTCCAAGTCCGACGCAGGAGCGAATGAAACAAATAAAACAGTTATAGCGCCTACAAGTGCCGCATGGATTATTATCAATACAAAAAACGATTTGATATCCTATAAAGGAACACTTGTACAGTTGCGTTTGAGCGCACTGGAAACGAACAGCGCGACAAAAACGGAATTAAATACTGCCGACAGCAACACGAACGCGAGGATTGACAAGACTAATACCGATATTATCAACATTACCGGGAATACTCCTGTTGATATGGCGACCGGGAAATATATCAATCTTACGGGCGCGTCTGTAACCATGTCTGACGGAGTGCCGCAAGCAAGCGCTTCAGACGCAAACTACAGTTACGGTGTTATCCAGTGCGTTGCGGGAGACATTATTACCGTAAACGGTAAAGGCGGCGGCGCAGCCCGGTTGTGGGGCTTTGTAAAAAGTGACGGAACTGTACTTGATTACAAGGCCAATGCGGATGCGGTAGGGACAAATACAATGATTGTTGCGCCTGTCGGTGCGGCATGGGCAATTATCAACACGAAGGCCGGAGGCATATCGTACAAAGGGACTTTGGTTTATGCGCGTCTCGATACCATAGAATCCGATATACTGAATAATCCGACAAGCGGAATAGGGAATTGCACGATCAGATGCGCGAAGGAGCAGTCATTTACTGATGGCAGTCATCCCGTTATACAGTGGTATCTGCTTGAAAAACCCGGCAGTGTACATGAACTGTATTATTCTAAAGACCTGTTCTATAAACGGTATCTGACAACTTTTGACGGCGATACATATATGTATAGTTGGGGTATCCTGCAAAACGGTGATATTATCGTCTGCCGGGATGCAAGCAGCATAAACAAAACGGATAAGAATGATGCAAATCGTGTCAATCCGTATGTGTATCTTGCGTCTGAAAGGTGGAAAGTACGTCATGAAGTAAACTTTGGCAGTGCAATAAAACCATGCGGATGGTTGCAGAATTCCGGGTTTAAGGTGCTTGCCGATGGTAGTGCCATATGGTGCGAATATACACGGCAAAGTACCGCAACAGCAAATGTCTGGAAGCTCAGTGGTGATCCGCTTGACCCGAATAACTGGGTAATCACGAAGTCCTTCCCGATAACAACAGAGGATAATTTGTATGGCTTTAAACATTGCCATATGATTTCACAGGACTTCTATACCGGTGTGTGCTATTTCTCAACTGGTGATGATGATGCTCACAGTATGATGTTCGCCAGTACGGATAATGGCTCGACATGGACACAGTTGGTATCGCATGATAGCAGTGGGGAGAACGACCTTGGGTATGCCAATGGAAGCCAGATTTATTGCCGCAACCTAACGCTGACTTTTACCAAAGATTATATCTATTGGTCTACAGACGCACCGGAAGCGGTTTTGCACAAGATACTTCGCGCCGGAAGGGATGCAAATGGCATTCTTGATTTCAGCAATTGCGATATTCTTGCAACAATTCCAGAAGTATCTTCACTTGCAACATACGGAACTGTACTGATACCTGAATTGGACGCCATTTTGCTTTTGGAGCGTTCTGATAGCGGAGCAACTCAAATGCCTGTTAGGTTGTACACGCTCAAAGACAACGAACTGCATACGCTTGGTACGCTGAAAAGCGTAAGCAATGGTGTGATAAATCTGGGATTCCGCACACGTTTCTCTGAATGGTATCCGAACGATTGCAAGTGCCACATCGGGTATGAACTGCGTCAAAATGGTTGGAACGACTGTGTGAACAGAATTGCCGCGTTTGGAAACAATGGGAACAACGTAACGGGATACGGTGCGAATAACATCAATAATTTGGTCGTTAAAGTATATTTTGACGGCACAGATTACGGCATGGTGCTCGATACCATCTATGTGTAACCTAACTCAATGGACACTTTAAATCATCGCATTAGTAAACTAAACGCCCATTTAGAATCATTCGATAAACAGGCACAACTACAATAATAGAATAATGAGAGGATTATTATATGCAAATTTATGATTTTGTAGAACCTGAATTGGATACATTCCGAAACCTGTGTAACTTCTCAGAACACGAATTGCAATATTTTAATCTAAGGGCAAAACGAAAGTCTAATGTTGAAATTGCTCTAGGAATGAATGTTTCAGAAAGTCAAGTATCCAAATTAGCAAGGCGTGTAAAAAGCAAAATAAATCGTATAAATAGCATATAAAATAAGAAGTAATTCGATACTCAAATTATAGAGACACTGTAGAATCTACAGTGTCTCTTTTATTATATACTTCTTTTGAAAGCGAGGAGTAATATCTATGGGTTACGTAAGTTATAATCCTAACCCCGAAAGAAAATTAGTTGGTGATTGTGTTATTAGAGCGATAGCAAAAGCCACTAATAGTTCATGGGAAGATGTGTTTTTAGATATTATGATACAAGCATTTTGTATGCACGATATACCATCTTCTAATGATGTGTGGGGAACATATTTATCACAACACGGTTTTAAACGATATATTATTCCAGATACTTGTCCTAATTGTTACACGATTAAACAATTTGTTGAGGATAATCCTAATTTAGAAGGTATCCTTGCAACCGGCACTCATGTTGTAGCATTTGGGGAAGGTATCTTTTATGATACATGGGATAGTGGCAATGAAATACCAATCTATTATTGGCGAAAGGAGAAATGATAAATGGCATATAATAACGGATTTCCTATGAATTATCAACAAATGTATCCTCAATATAGTTATGTTCCACAACAAACAACAGTTGTACCACAACAACCACAAGTTGTACAACAGCCCGTAAGTGATAATGGAATTTTATGGGTACAAGGTGAAGCTGGAGCAAAATCTTGGGCAGTTGCACCTGGTAAAAGTGTAATGCTTATGGATAGTGAATCTAATACTTTCTATATTAAATCATCTGACCAGAGTGGGATGCCGCTGCCGTTAAGAATCTTTGATTATACGGAACGAACTGTTCAACAATCTGCTCCGCCGGTTGCACAACATGTAGAATTTGATACTTCTCAATTTGTAACTAGGGAAGAATTCAATAAAAAACTAGATGAATTGATGGCAAAGAATAGCAGAACAGCAAAGAAGGGAGATGCTTCTAATGGCTAATTCTTTATACAATGTATTAGGCAATAATTCTTCACTTCCCGCACCGTTTAATAATATGCAAAATTTTGTACAGAAATTGAACAATTTTAGACAAACATTTCAAGGTGACCCAAGACAGCAAGTTCAACAACTTCTTAATTCAGGTCAAATGTCGCAACAGCAATATAACCAACTTTCTCAAATGGCGACACAAATCCAAAATATGTTAAACAAGTGATACAAAAACCATGCGCAAGGTTTCAGTATAAATATTATTTTTGAAAGGAATTAATACTATGTCTTTAACAGAAGAAAGCGGAGGTAACGGTATGATTATGCCCGTTTCGCCTATGTATGGCGGTGGTGGCTCTGGCTTTGGCGGTTGGGGCGGAGACAACGGCTGGTGGATTATTCTTCTTTTCTTATTCGCACTCGGTGGCTGGGGTAACGGCTTCGGTGGCGGATATGGTGGAGGTGGCGCAATGCCGTATATTTTGAACAACTCTACAAATGCTGATGTTCAGAGAGGGTTTGACCAGCAGTCAGTAATGGCTGGGATTGGCAGTTTACAGAATGGAATTTCTGGAATTTCTACTCAGCTTTGCAATGGATTTGGGGACGTACAGCAGTCCCTCTGCAATGGTTTTGCAGGAGTTAATGCAACAGTTAATAATGGGTTCTTTAATGCTGAGACAGCGGCTAATTCCCGTCAGATGGCAAATATGAATCAGGCATTTGGTGCACAGACAGCTATGATGCAGGGATTCAACGGATTACAGAGCCAGTTTGCAGATTGTTGTTGTGAAAACAGGCTTGCAAGTGCAGACCTTAAATACACGATTGCAACAGAAAATTGTGCAGATAGGGCGGCACTTAATGAAAGCGTCAGAGACATTTTACAGAATCAGAACGCAGGTATTCAGAGAATTCTTGATACTATGTGCCAGGATAAGATTGATGCCAAGAATGAAACTATTGCACAGCTTAGGTCTGAACTTATGTTTGCACGTGGACAGGCTTCTCAGGATGTGCAGACAGCGACAATTCAAGCTGGTCAGAGAGCCTTAGCAAATGAAGTCGAACAGTATGTACTTCCGACACCGAGACCGGCGTACATTGTACAGAATCCGAATTGTTGTACACAGAACTTCGGCGGTTGTGGATGCGGTGTAGCATAAGCGGAGGTACAATATGGCAGAATATTTAACCAGAGATGCAGTAGAGAGCGTACAACTTAATACTCCAATCTCATTTGTGGATTCTATTCCGTGTAATCGTGGCTATGTATTTCATCAGAGCGGCACAGGAATTTTTGTTCTGCGTGGAATTGTAAATAATCCTAATGCTTGTTTTGCTAGATACGATATTAGTTTTACGGCTAATATTGCGATTCCTACCGGCGGTGTAGTAACACCAATAGCAACTGCAATAGTTGTGTCTGGAGAAAGTCGAGACGGAAGTCGTAGCATATTTACTCCTGCGGCAGTAGATACATATGGAAATGTTACTAGCAGAGCAACAGTAGATGTTCCTCGTGGATGTTGTTTTACTGTATCAGTAGAGTATGTAAACGGCTCAGTTAATGACCCGACAGTAACACCGACACCGCTTATCAATGTAGTTGACGGCAGTTTAAAAATTAGTAGAACAGCATAAGAAAGGAGGTATGTCTGATGAATAAACATTGCGAAGCAGTAAAAGAAATTCTGGAAGACCAGATTAAAAAGATTGCGAAAAAAGGAGACATAACTCCTCAAGAACTTGATAGTCTGTATAAAGCATCTGCCGTTGTTCTTGATTTTGAAACAAGGGAGGCGATGAAACGTGCCGAAGAACAAAACCCAATGCAGGGCGAACAGTCTAATGATTATTCTACGGCAAACTATAATCGCAGAGGCAGTTATATGAACGGTCAGTCTACACACTATCCGTGGTTTATGTATCACGATGGAATGAGTAGAGAAAGAAATTCATATGGCCCTATTTGGAATCAAGAAATGGAAAATAAATCATTAAAAGAAGTACATTCTAACGACCAGGCTTATGACAGTGCTTATGACGGAGCCTATGATGGAAGTTATGATGCATCTACCGAAAATTCATATCGCAGAGGTCGTGATGCAAGAACTGGTAGATACGTAAGCAGGGACGGCAATTCAGCAGATAAACAACGCATGATTGGTAAGTTACAAGATATGATGGATGATGCAAAATCACCGCAGGAGCGAAGTGCTTTACAGCAATGTGTTGACAGACTGGAAAAAATGTAATTATAATACTAGAGGGAGAGAAATCTCCCTCATTTTTAAATTGAGCGTATATTATAATGGATATAAACACTGTCAATGCACTAATAGATGAATTGGAAGAGAGTGAACCTTCATTATCTAATATAAGAAATCTTTCAGCATTATATACTGTAAAGGCGCATTTATTAGGCACTTCCAATTATGATTCTACTACTGCCGAACTGAATGATATATTACCGTCTTATATGCAGTATATTGATGCAAAAAAGGACTATCAAATGTACAAAACTACTGCAAAGGATGTGTGCATAAATATGCAAAAATTATGCAAGGAAATAAAAGAATTCATACAGACTTTGTACAATAATACAGATATGCCAGAAGAACGAGAAATAATTAAACAGATGGTTAAAGAGATACAGTAATGTATCTCTTATTTTTTACAAAAGAATGTTGAAATCTACTATAATATGTAGTATAATGTTTATAGATAGAAAATTATCAATTCAGGAGAACAGTATGAAAAACATAAATATTTTATTACAGGATGCAAAAGATGTACTTGACGATTTAAACATACCTTATGGTAGAATAGTCAGCGTGACAGTTAATAGCAGGGCAACAGGACGTTGGGGTCGTTGTACATCAATAGGAAATATGTGCTATAAAATTGAGATTTCCAATGCACTTCTTGATGATAGTGTAACTTGGGAATCCGCACTCAATACAATGATTCACGAATTACTTCACGCATATCCGGGAAGAATGTGCCACACAGGAGAGTGGAAGAAGTGTGCCGAGCGTGTTAATAAGGAGTATTACCCTCTGTACAATATTAAGAGAACAAACAGTGCGGCAGAACTCGGAGTTAATCTCGAAAATCAAGTAGCCAGTTATCGTTATACAGTTTCATGCACTAATTGTGGAGCAAAATCATATTTCAAAAAACGTACAAAAGTTGTACAATATCTTTCCGAACATGATTATAATTATGCATATTGTTGTGCTAAATGCGGCTCACATAATCTTGCGGTTACTGTACTGAATCAGTAATATTATTAACGCCAATTAAAAATATTTCTTGACTGTTAGCTTTATTGTGTAGTATAATGTTTATGTGATAAAGCTAACAGCAATTTTGAGTGAGGTACTAAAATGGTAGATATTAGATTAGATAAAGCAAAAAAGTGTAACGGAGACTGGTCAATGTTTGTGACATTTCCGTACAATCAGAAAATCGTAGATGTTATCCGAACATGTACAAATCGTGCATGGGATAAGAACAAGAAAGAGTGGGAACTTCCTGTTAAGTTTTTTAAGACTTTCGTTGATTCTCTGCCGGAATTTGAGTTTGATATTCACGGTGCGTGGGAAGCCTTTGCTGAGAAGAAAGAAGTCAAAATGCCGACAAACTTTAAGTTCAAGACACTACCCTTTAAACATCAGGTTGAAGGATTTAATTATGGTTTGAATAATGACAGATGGCTTCTCGGTGACGAGCAAGGACTTGGCAAGACAAAGCAGGTCATTGATATTGCTGTAGCCAAAAAACAGCTTAAAGGCTATAAGCATTGTCTTATTATCTGCGGTGTCAATGGTCTGAAATGGAACTGGGTAAATGAAATTCATACCCATTCTAATGAGGATGCTTGGATTCTTGGACAGCGTACTCGTAATCACAAGACTGTTATCGGTAGCACAGCAGATAAAATTGACGATTTAAACGCACTGAGGTCGATTTCTAGCTACTTTCTTATTACTAATGTAGAATCTATGCGCAATGAACAGATAGTGTCTAAAATCGCAAAATACGCAAAGGACGGCACTATTGGAATCGTAGCTATTGACGAGATTCATAAGTGCAAAAATCCGTCCTCACAGCAGGGTAAAGGCATTCTTAAAATTCAGCCGGAGTGCAGAATCGCAATGACAGGAACTCCGCTTATGAATAACCCGTTTGATTTATACATCATTCTCAAGTGGCTCGGATATGAAAAACATGCGTTCTATGCGTTCAAACAGCATTATGGTGTATTCGGTGGATATGGTGGATATGAATGTGTTGGCTATCGTTATCTTGACGAACTGCAGGCACAGTTAAATGAAATCATGCTCCGTAGATTAAAGAATGAAGTTCTTGACCTGCCGGAAAAGACATACATTACAGAGTATGTTGAAATGACACCAAAGCAGGAGCAGATTTATAAAGAAGTTACAGCGGCAATTAAAATGAACATTGACCAGATTAAGATGCAGAATAATCCTCTTGCTGAACTTATTCGTATGCGTCAGGCTACTGGTTATACTGGTATTCTTTCTTCTACAATCAAAGAATCTGCAAAACTTGACAGGATGGAAGAACTTGTAGAAGAAGCTGTACAGAATGGTAAAAAAGTGGTTATCTTCTCTAACTGGACACAAATGACACTTCCTATTTACAATCGTCTGGCTGTTAAATATCATGGCACCTATATTACAGGTGAAGTAGATAGTGACCAGAGACAGGCTAATGTAAAGAAGTTTCAAGAAGATGATAACTGTAAGTTTATTGTCGGTACAATCGGTGCTATGGGAACGGGACTTACTCTTACAGCAGGAACAGTTGAAATCTTTATGGATGAACCGTGGAATCGTGCTAACAAAGAACAGGCAGAAGATAGATGCCATCGTGTTGGTACAAAGGAAAACGTCACCATCTACACACTTATCTGCAAAGGAACCATTGATGAAAGAATCAATGAACTTGTAGAAAAGAAAGGCGCTATGGCAGATGCACTTGTAGACGGTAAGATTAATATAGATAAGAGACAGTTACTCGATTTTCTTCTCGGGTAACTGTTGACATAACACTATATATGTTGTATAATGATAATAAGATGTACAACTATGAAAACGGGAGCGAGGTGATTCTATGATTTGAGAGGAGAGTTTATGGAAGAGAAATTATTAAGAATCGAAGAAGTTGCTGTAACTATTGGAAGTAGCTGTAAGTCAATTAACAACTGGTACTGGTTCAAGAGAGAGAATCCTGATAATGAGTTCGCCAAAATGCTACCAGATTATACTCAATTTGGGGAAAGACAAACAAGATATTGGAAAGAATCAGATATTCCGAAGTTAATTGAATTTAAGAAAGCTATTCCACACGGAAGAAATGGACTAATGGGTAGTATTACTCAAAGATACTATCATAGGAGAAGCGAATGAACTTAAATGACCTTGACAGATTAGTGCCCCAATACGCCGCTAATAAAGCTGAACTTGATGGATATAAGAAGATTTGCGACCGAGAAAATGCGGAAATTAAAGCCATCATGAAGGACTTTGCACTACAGAACTATGTTGTAGGCGGATACAAAGCATCTTACTCTAGGACAAAGAAAGACAATCCAAATGAGGCAAAGCTAATCGAAATTGCGAAGCGGCACGGAATCTCTGGTGTAGTTAAGACTAAAGAATACTTTGATTTTGACGCACTAGAAAAAGCTATTTATGACGGCAAAATATCCGATGATATTTTACTTGAAATTGACGGCGCTATAGAAACAAAGGAAGTAGAAACACTCAGAATCAGTAAAGCAAAGAAGGAGAACTAATATGAATATCCCAGAGTTTTGGTGTGGATTTATAGCATGTGCAGGACTAATGACTTGTCTTGAAACACTAACAATGACAATGTACCTCGTTTATTTACGCACAAAAGTAAGGAGAAAGAAGAATGGCAGAAACAACATCAATCCGCGCCACAAGTCGAGCAAGCATTAAAGTAGGAGATAGTTTTTATACAGTAGAGTGGTGCGAAGAAAGAAGTATTAACCCAACCGATGATATAGCAGATGAAAGAGCCGCACTCTGGGAAACATGTAATTCCGAAGTTGATAATCAAATTGAAGAAATTTTACGAACTTTCAGAAAAAAATAGAAAATTTATTGACAATTTTCAAAACATGTGCTATAATTAATTGTATTCATTAGAGAGTCCTCCTTTCTTTGAAACAGTTTGTATCAGTAGATACACAAATAGGTTAGCTTGTACTTCCGTGACGGTACATGCGATGCACACCTTATAGGGAGACAAGACTAACAAAGTCTGTATATGTACGGGGTCACGGCCGTATGTATACAGACTTATTTGTTTATGTAGGGAGATTATAGTATGTATGGTAAATATCTTAAACAATTAAAAGTTGGCGATAAAATTGAGGGTGTATTTGATACAAACCCGAGCAGTGAATTATTCAAGGATGTATGGTTACCAATGGTTGTACTGTACGAATACGAAAAATTTTATACATGTGAAGTGTTACCTCACAGAAATCCTAGACACAGTTGGGGATTATCTAAGCCATATATAATGACTATTGAGAAATTTGATTTATTAAAGGGCTTTGTGAGATGCAGACCGCTTAATAACTAAAGGAGAATTGTTGATGAACAGAGATTTTAAAGGTGTTTGGATACCAAAAGAAATATGGCTTAATGAAGAACTTACACTGTTAGAGAAAATCATATTTGTGGAAATAGACAGTCTGGACAACGAAAATCATTGTACAGCGGGTAATGAATACTTTGCCACGTTCTGTAATTGTAGTGAATCTAAGGTATCAAAAGCAATTAAAAAACTAAAAGACTTAGGAATGATTGAAGAACTATCATTTGATGGAAGACACCGTAAAATCAGAGTAGTAAAAAATACAATTCAGGGTAGCAAAAAATGCGAGGCAGAATCGCAAAATTTACAATCTAATAATATAGACAATAATACAAATAGTAAAACTACAGTAGTATCTAAAGATACTACTACAAAATCGGATTTTACTTTTGGCAAATCGAAGCCAAAGAAAGATAATTTGTTTACGAAATGCACCACACTAATTGACAGCTATGATTTTAGCAGTTGGGGTAATATACGAAAACTCCTCATTGATTATTTACGATATAGAATGTCTGTAAAAGATAAACCTTTGTATACTAATATGTGGAAAGGCATGCTTAATAAACTTGCAGAACTTTGTGGAGAAGATGTACAATCTTATGAATCGGTAATAAAGCAAAGTATTGAACGAGGTTACTTATCTTTTTATCCAGTTTCTAATTCATCTTATAGTAAAGACTATGATATACGAAAAGGTAAACCTTGGGAAGAAGGATTATCGTGCGAAACATATACGCCAGAAGAGAAACGACAAATAGAACAGGAACGTGAAGAACTAGAGGCAAGAGGTGTACAAGTATGGTACTAAGAAAGGAAGATTGTTGGTACAAAAATGTATGTACCTACGATTTTTGTACAAATTGTATACGATATTCCGAAATGAAATATTTAATGCAGAATAGTGGTTTGTCCAAGAATAGACAGCGACCGATAGCATTAGACGGAAGTCGTGACCCAGAACCTTTTAAATTGTTGGCAGATATAAAGGGAGACATTGTAAACTTTGTAAATAATGGAGAATCTTTGTACATTTTTAGTGAAAAAACTGGAAATGGAAAGACAAGTTGGGCGATAAAATTACTATTGAAATATTTTGATAGTATCTGGGCTGGTAATGGATTTCGTGTCAGAGGATATTTTCAACACGTACCGTCATTATTTACTACACTGAAAGATTTTAGTAAGTCCCATGAATCATTGAGAAATACCTTAATGTCCGTTGATTTAGTTATATGGGATGATATAGCAAGCACTAAATTATCAGATTATGATGCCCAACAGTTATTGATTATTATAGACCAGCGTGTATCTGACGGTCTAGCAAATATATATACAGGTAATCTTACAAGTCAGGATGCATTAACAAAAGCAGTAGGACAAAGACTTGCAAGTAGAATCTGGAATATGTCAACACTTGTAGAATTTAAAGGAAAAGATAGGCGGTCAGAATGGTAACTTTACAGATAATAAGCAAAATTTTAGCAACTCAGGACTTATCTATAGTTGAAAACAACCTTTTAACAGCAGATTACTTTGTTGGTTATGAGGATGAATATAACTATCTAATCGAACATAAAAAAGCGTACGGAAACGTACCAGACAAAGCAACATTTCTTTCTAAATTCCCAGATATTGAATTAGTAGATGTAACAGAATCAGATAGATACCTTGTCGATTCTATACGTGAGGAATATCTATATTATAAGTCTGTTCCTGTTATACAGAAAGCGGCAGAACTTTTAAAGTCGGATTCTAATGCCGCCGCAGAATATCTTATTCATTCATTACAAGAATTACAACCATCATACAGGTTAAGCGGTGTAGATATTATAGCGGATGCAAAAGATAGATATAATCAATTTAAGGAGCGCAAAGAACATCAAGAAGATTGGTTCTTTACTTGCGGGTTCGAAGAATTAGATGAATTAATTCATGGTATACAAAGAGAAGAAGAATTAATTGTCATATTTGCAAGGACAAATCAAGGCAAGTCATGGGTACTTGAAAAGATGTGTACGCATGTGTGGCAGTTAGGATTTAATGTCGGTTATGTAAGTCCAGAAATGGGAGCGAACAGTATAGGCTATAGATTTGATACGTTGCATAAGAACTTTAGTAATAAAGGACTTATGTGGGGCAAAGATGATATAGATGAAAAGGAATATTCCGATTATATAGCTGAATTACCAAAAAATGATAATAGATTTATCGTATCTACTCCAAATGATTTTAATAGGCAGATAACAGTTACTAAACTAAAGAACTGGATTCAGCAGTATAAATTAGACCTTGTTGCAGTAGACGGTATTACTTATATGACAGATGAACGCTATAAAAGAGGTGATAATAAGACAACTACTCTTACTAATATAAGTGAAGATTTAATGTCATTGTCTATGGAATTACGAGTACCGATTCTTGTAGTAGTACAAGCAAATCGTGGTGGTGTATCACAAGATGATAGTGATGGAACGCCAGAACTTGAAACAATTAGAGATAGTGATGGTATAGCGCATAATGCCAGTAAGGTAATATCTATTCGTCAGACAAAGGACGGTATATTAAAGATAGAAATAAAAAAGCAGAGATTTGGTGCTGTCGGCGGAAAATTAAATTATCAGTGGGATATAGATACAGGTTCATTTGTATGGGTTCCTGCTGAGGACGATGCAACAAAACCAGAAAAGAGAGAACGGGCAATTAAGACCGAACGAAAGAAATTTAGCGGCGATAAAGAAGATGTATTTTGATGTAAAATAGTAGTTGACATATGTGTACTATAATGTTATCATATAAGAGTAGAGACATGCTACATGTTCAATGAAAGGAGAATTTAATATGAACGAAAGAGTAGAAATTATGGTAGTAGCGGAAGATAATTACACGAGATATGTTTGTCCGAATTGCGGCGCAACTGTTTCTACAGATGTAGATAACATTCCGGACAGATGCCATCATTGCGGCGTAGAGTTTGAGAGAGAGGACGTACCCGAGACTATTGATAAAGAATCTTTGTGCCACGAAATTCTTGATTATTATATCAAGATTAATGGATTTGAGTGTCGAAATACAGAAGGAAAACCTACTATGTTCATAGATTTTTCCGGGCACGTTAATACAATTTATGTAAGAATCTTTCCAACTGGCTGGTCATCTAATGTTGATTGGAATAATTCGGAAATTAACAAGCAGTTCCGGTTTGAGTTTGATGAAGAAGATTGGCTTAAAGAACGGCTTTATGAAAATGTGGTCGCTTTCAGAATCCTGGCAGATAGTTTGATTGTAAAGACGGAGGCCGAAAATGTATAAGACCTATGTAATTTTTGACACGGACAACGATTGTCAGGTATGTGTATCACTTACTGAAAATGAAGCTAGGGCGATTGAACGTTTTATTGATTGGTCTAATAACTATGATAGTTATACAATACAGCCAATCGAAGATTGTGATTTTGATAAGTGGGGTATGGAACATTGACAAAGAAAGACCTTACTAGAGAAGAGGCACTCCGTCTACATTATAAGATGTGGACGGAGATGCAAGAAAAATTAGGGGATAACCCGACACCAGAAAGACGATGTATGTTTAAACGTGACTGGTGCTATAACTGGGAAAGGGAGAATAATTATGATGGGTGCGTTCTGTCAAATTGTTTTCTTTGTGAGTGTGTAAGTGGTAATTGTGATTATTGTCCTATTGACTGGTCACAGGCAGAAGATATTGATAGGTCGTATGAGGAGTATGGAATAGATTGTACAGATTTTTATATTGGTTCGGACGATGATTATGCTAGTCCATATTATAAGTTTGCTCCGATTTCAAAGATACTTGCTATACCAGAAAGGCGTGAGGAAACATGATTGGAATTGTATTTCTTGTATTGCAGATTGTTTTTGACATTTTTGCTGTTATTGGTTATATAAGATTGAACATAAAAATTGACGATACACATGAATATGCCGAAATTGACAGTGTAAGAATAAGGCACCTTGAGAAACAATCTGATATATTCAAGGATAGTATCAAATTACAAAATGACAGTCTTAGGGATGTGTTTGACCTAACTAAAAAAGTAATAGAGTACAATGAGCCAAAAGAATCTGCGGAAAAACCTGATACAAAAGCACTTGTATCAGGATGGGATACCGATGAAATTGACGAGCCTGAATTAGTATCAGCAGAAGAATTCAGAAAGAATATTGATAGTATGGCTTGTCAAAGAATTAATCCGTATGCACAGCAGGCGATAGTTAATAATCTTAACTGTCAAAATATGTATCCGTGGAATACTATGTATTATTACAATGGAAGATTTTGGGGGGGATGCCTTAATGAAAAAGTTTAATAATAAAGCCTTTATTGATAATGACAAATTCGAAATCGGAGTAGCATACGATATTCACTCTTGGCTATTTGGAATTGATATTAATTCTCATTTGCCGGGCACATTGGTGCAAGTCGGAATTGGGCCATTTTGTTTCTATATTGTTTGGTAATTGAGGGGAGCGATGATGAATGGGAATATACATTAAAGGTCAAACAAAGCCCGAAAATTGCAATATGTGCATTTTTAGGCACACAACATACATGCTGGGAAGACATGTGTGTCTTGCAAGAGGCATGTCAGAAATTGAAGTGGACATAAATAGCGGTGTTGATGCTAGATGCCCGTTAATTGAAGTTTCCGAACCACATGGACGGCTGATTGATGCGAGTTATAAAGTTGATATGCCGTTTTATGACGATGAATACGAAGAATACAGCGTGAGAACGGTGACAGTCGAAAAATTACTGATGATGGCTGATAATGGGGTGCCGACAGTCATTGAAGCAGAAGGAAGTGAGGACGAATGAGCGTTTTGATTAAGGGCATGAAGATGCCGGAGAAATGCGGTTCATGTGACTTATTTCATGTGGAATCACCAATGCATTGCACCGTGGTTAAAGGGCATAAAACGGTTGGTGCACCGTATGGGATGCCCAGACCTGACTGGTGCCCGCTCGTTGAAATCCCAGTACATGGACGGTTGATTGATGCGGATGCACTTAAAGAAACTCTTGATTACTATATCTGCGAAGCTAACTGGGGCGATGAAGTGAACAAGGCTTTGAGGTGGGTAAAGGATGAGTTTATTAACTCTGAGAATACAGTCATTGAAGTGGAAGGGAGCGAGGACTAATGCCGAGATACAAATTAGATATTGAGGAGAAAACCACACGAAACCACACCGTAATCATTGAGACTGACGGAAACATTAATGCGCTTTGTGACTTTATCGAAAAGAACAATAACGGCATTGGAGACCCGTGGGATATTCGATACATCGCAGGTGTGAATCTTATCAGTGTCGAGGAAGGTGCGGAAGAACTGCCAGAGTTTGGAGTGTTAGACGTTGATGAAATCGAAGGGAGTGAACACAATGCCTGATTGCAACAAATGTATCTGGTCAACTCGTGACGGTGGGTGCGTGTCGTGGAAATGCGATTTCGTGAGCCACGAGGATGCGAGGAAGATGATTGTCGAGAAGGAAGAAGGGAGCGAGAACCATGACGATTAAGGATGCCACGAACTTACTCCACTACGGCACTGATTTTGAAATCAAAGGCGCTTATAGCGGAAAGATCTATTATAGCACTCGCAGGAATAAGCGTGAAAATCTCGAGAAATACTTCGACAAAGAAGTAACGGACGAGCCGTTTTACGCAAAGCTGACAGTTGATAAAGACCTTAAGTATTGCAGACCAATCATTGGAATCTGGATGCATGATTACGATTTGTGTCACAAAGACGGAAAGGACGGTGAGAACCATGAGCAGGACACTTGAAGAAGCAATCAAACACACTGAGTATATCGTGAATAATCGTAAGGATGCAATCTCAGTGTGTTGGAGCGTGAGAGAATGCGAACAGCTTGCCGCATGGCTCCGTGAACTGAAGGAGCGCAGGAAAGCACCGGAGATTGTGCGGTGCGGTGAGTGCAGGCACCGTGACCCCGAAGATAAGAAATGTGATTGCGGACATGACATTATCTGGCAGTTACCGAGGGGCGATGACTGGTATTGCGCAGATGCGGAAAGGAGAACCGATGGCGAAAATTTACCAGAATAAATATGCCGGATTTGAAACATATTTTGTTCCTCTTTATCCGGTGAAGACAAGGGGGATTGAGGCAAGAAAGGTGGGTGGATATGGAATCACTTGTGTTAATGGCAGATGGAGATGCGAGAAAACGGAGTATTACAGGCTAAGTTTGTCGGATGCAGATTCGTTTCCCGTGGTCGGTAATGTCGAGATAGACATTAATCGCTACGTCAAAGATGCGATACTTGATGCGTTAGAAATGGCGGAAAGGAGAACCGATGGCTGATATTGGAGATATTTGTGATTACTGCCCCGATGAAGAACACGACTGCAT